>Ga0209145_1000275_pt1 | contig 10593 bp, 12 predicted proteins | sample WorMetfiPIANOSA2_FD_187396 | JGI IMG/M metagenome (GOLD analysis project Ga0209145, IMG submission 187396) | Marine gutless worms symbiont microbial communities from Max Planck institute for Marine Microbiology, Germany - Olavius filocauda... | ecosystem: Host-associated > Annelida > Digestive... | reverse complement strand
TGCTTGGGTGAGGCAGTATGTCAGCATACATGCTGGGATTAGTACATCCAAGAGAAACAGGCGACTTGGCCGGGCAGTATAATCAACAGGCACCAGTTTCTCAATCCCACCCCTCTATCCTCCCTTAGTCCTACACACCCTTATCTCTCTCGATGGCCTGGTCGCCTTGTGAATGACTAGTCCATTCGAGAAAGAGTAGGGTAGCGCACCACATACACACCACGCGCCGTCAACATGTATGTATATGTGTGCGTGTACATATGTGTGATGGCTGCAGCACAACACCATTCACCTCCTGACCTGTGGACGCGCAATGGGCCCACACAGAGGCCTAAGCGCTAGGTGTGCATAGAGGGGCGCGCACCCCACCGATGGTAATGCGTAATGCGTAACAAGCTGAACTGGGTAACGGCTGTAAACAAGTTTGTACTGTTGCAATGCAACTCACTTTAGGTTTTTGAAGCTCTAGATTTGACATGCAATGTGTCTTGCTACTGATCTGTTAGCTGTTGGTCAGTAAGATTATAAGCTATATTTATAAAGTCAAAATATTAAGTTACTATAGCTGTTATGACAACTTTACTATCTTGCTATGTTGCTAGTACATTTCATAGTGTTATACTTTGTTACAAACAAGAACAATCTGTAACTTGTTAGTTGTGTCTTTCAGGCGAATATAAAAAAGACGAAATTTTGGAAAGTTCACGAAGTGGGAATGAAGAAAAGATGATGACTTTACTAACGCCACTGAATGTTAATTGCCACGCCAGTGATGGACGAAAGGCAAGTTTTATTTGTGCTCGTGACATCTGCAGTGAATATTGGACTGGCATTACGAAGAAGATATAAGTAGTTGTAAAGCTAGCATATAATGTAGTAAATAGGATGTCCTCGATCACTGTGTATTAATTTGTTTGCAGCATTTACTGTAATACTTGTGGAATATAAATACAGTATTCCATATGTTATATGTATGAGTTTTATTGTAATAAAAAATTAACTTGACCGAAAAAATCCAGTGCAGCAGTTTCACTCTATGCTTGGCCCGAGAATACCTTGCCCTGGTGAGGACACAAAATTAAAGAGTTGCACAGTTTTATATGGTACCACCTAATAACAAGCCCAGACTGAAAAACACCAGCTAGCAGGCAGTGCGTAAAATGTAGCGTGGGTCAGCCCAAGAATACCCTTACAATGACATTAGGCATCAGTTAATGATTACAGTGATCACAGTGCAGTAAGAAAAACCGTATTAAATGAGTGTGTAAGATGTTCGTGATGGCAATGTCTTGTAGTCAACTCCATTGCATTTGGCTGCTGGTTACAACCGCACTGGCATTGTACAACTGCTGTTACAACACGGTGCTGATGTCCATGCAAAAGATAAAGGGTAAATATCTAACTGTTACTGGGGCATCGCTCGTATATGAGATTAAAGTACGATTCTCGCGAGATTTCTACGAGATGATTCTCGTAGGGAAATTTCCATCTCGCGAGATTAGTGAAAAATGCGCAAGTCACCGCTCACAAACAACCGATATTCAGTCCTTTCTTCCGTTCCACTGTACTCAGCGTAATGTGCAAATTCTGGCAGTTGTCTTATTGAGTGCAGCGGAGACATGCCGGCGGCGGCGGCAGCAGTGGCGGGGTGGGGATGCTGGGATTAGCTTGCGGCATTACCTTTGTAACTCAGAGCTGTGTTGTAACAACTGACTCACGGCAGCAGCGGCATTGTCTAGAGTGTTATAGGGTGAAACACGAGGCGATCGTCGTCGGCACGACCAGACGATCACCTTGCCGTCCAGCCCATCCCGCACGCCGGCGTGCGTGAAGTCGTGTGAAGTTTACGGCATGTAGTCCAACAGTCCGGCTGGTACATCAGTGCTGTCGCTGTCGGCCGATCATAAACAGCAAGTTATGCATCTGGCAGCTCTAGTTTGTGGCTGCCGTAATATTTACCCAGACCACACCGCGGTACGGGTAGTGAGCTAGTGTGTCGCCGCCGCCTGCAAAGGGAGCAAAGGGGATGCTTCCCTGGCGAGTGGACGTCACCATTATAGGGTGAATACACGAGGCGATCGTCGGCACGACTGTTGTGCCGACGATCGCCTCATGTATTCACCGTTTTACGCACCGCATGATGGACAGGCGGCATGCATCAAAGAACGTTGTGTTGATAATGCTGTTGGGTTGGACGCTGGACGGCTAGCGGCAGTGTCGGTGTGCGCGGCAGTCAAAGGTGCAAAGCAAATTGGATTTACTGGGTGGTCTGACGGTGATGACGGCAGTGTCCTCTGTGCAAGCGGAACATCGGTTAAATCTCACAAGACAGATCGGGAAATGGCTACAAGAATCGATCGCCGGTTTTTTAGCTACGAGCGATCCCCTAACTGTTACATGTGCTTTTATTCATGTTGCTATATGTCGTAGTGTTTTCAAGGCTGAGCTACATGTTAACATCTGGTATTTTGGCATGCTTGAAAATGAATATTTTATTGGGTGATGTATGAACATTAAGATAGTTGTGCATTCTTAATTTTTATATTTGAATTTTATTACACTATTTACATTGCTCATACGTGCTTTGGGCCATGGTTTGGTACCCAGTGGCTACCATAGCCACCCATAGTACCAAAAATGTTGTCCATGTACTGATTCTGTACAAAAATTTGCCAGTTTTGCAGTGTATTGTTTGCAATATCGCTAAATTAATTATATTTTGAAGGATGCACTTTCATGCTTTGTTGCAGAGGTTTGGTACCATTACACAATGCATGCTCCTATGGACATTTTGAAGTGACGGAACTTCTGTTGAAGGTAAGATATATTAAAGCAACATGTGTATTGTAGTTATGAAGTTTGTGAGGGTTTTTGGATGCTATAGCTGTGCTGTGTTGCATAACCACTATTTGCTTTTCCTGACACAGCTAACACCACTTAAAAGACAATTAAATTGATTGTTGATTATTTCCTTTATTGTTGTTGTAAGTTAGTTATAGTGCTCCATCTGCAATGCTGTGTAGCAGAAGTGTGCTCATGCATCATGAAAGAATGCAAATTAAACAGACAAAAGCAGAATTGTGTGTCTGATACGTAGATGTGCTTGTTGATGCTAGTGTAGACGATGAAGATTGTAATCTCGATGTGATGATGTTTTTGTGTTTTGCTAGCATGGTGCATGTGTCAATGCAATGGACCTCTGGCAGTTCACGCCACTACACGAGGCAGCATCTAAGAACCGCGTTGAAGTCTGCTCTTTGCTGTTGTTACATGGAGCCGACCCAACACTGGTCAACTGCCACTCAAAGAGTGCACTCGATGCGACACCGACACGAGATCTTGCTGATAGAATTCAGTGTAAGTCAAGTAGGGCATCGCTCGTATACGATTTTCTCGTGAGAATCTCGCGAGATTTGTACGAGACGATTCTCGTAGGAAAATTTCCATCTCGCGAGATTAGTGAAAAATGCGCAAGTCAACGGTCGCGAATAATCGACATTCAGTCCTTTCTTCCGTTCCTCCATACTTAGCGTAATGTGCTTATTTTGGCGGTCGTTCCATTGAATGCAACGATGACATGCCGGCGGCGGGGGTGGGGACGCTCGGCGTAGCTTGCGGCATCATCGCCTTTGTAACTGGGAGCTGTGTTGTAACAACTGACTCGCGGCAACATTGTGTTATGCATCTGGCGGCGTCCATCGGCTCTAGCTTAAGGCCGGTTTCCATTACCTGTCAACACGGCCTGTTTCGTCTTGAGCGATGTATAGTCAGCAAAGGACTGTAACAGGCACCGCAAGTTTTCCTCCTGACTATTTTTTACTTTTTTACAACCACAGATTATAGATTATAGAACCTATAAAACAATTTTGAAAGTGCAAGTAAAATGGAATTATTACGTCAATTAGACATAAAGGTCCTCTAAAGCACTTGTGGAATACGATGGGTGGCATGCATGGGACGTCAACGCGGATAATGGAATCGGGCTTTAGTGTTCCAGGCTGACAGCGTCGACATAGTATTTAGTATTTTCCCACGCGGTACAAAGGACACCTGTTCACAGCCGACCGACAAGCTGCATGTAGTGACTACACGCAGCGGCATAGCGTGCCGCCGTCGCCTCTTATGAAGAAAGTAAAGGACGTACGTATCGTCACTGCAAGCTGTGACTGTGACGTCATTGTCCAGGTTTCCCACGCTCTCCAGTTGAGATGGCCTCTGAGAGTTAACTGTTATCAATGCAGTTTTACTCCTAACTATAATAAAGTAGCTTTTAGCCGGATAATCTCCGTTGCCCGCCCTCGTGAAGTTTGATAGAAGTTTTATTATAATTCTGTAGACGACGACGTAATTACTTGCGACGTAATGACGGCGTACGCTTTGATCGGGTCAGGCGGGCGTCGTAATTAAGCTTCATGTAGGTGCGACGGTCGTGGTGGGCGACGTAGGCCTAATTACTCACGATGCAATAGCGGTGCGGCAGTCGCTAGTATTCACCGTGACACACGTGTTGTGTAATGTCTGCACAGCGTCGCCGTCATCATTTGAGTGGGTAGATCAATCAAATCGAATTCAATCGCGATTTTTTGGCTGTACATCGGATCGAAATGAAAAATTTGGCATCATACCATCACTAATATTTACCCATACCACACCGACCGCGTTACGGGTAGTGATCTAGCGTGTCGCCACCGCCTGCAAAGGGAGCAAAGGGGACGCTTCCCTGGCGAGTGGACGTCACCGTTATAGGGTGAATACACGAGGCGATCGTTGATTCACCGTATTACCAACCGCACGACGGACAGGCGGCATGCATCAAAGAAAGTTGTGTTGATACTGCCGTCGCCGTCGGGTTAGCCAGCGCGCGGCAGCCAGAGGTGCAACGCAAAGTGGACAACTTGACATACTGGGTGGTCTGACAGCGACGACAGCAGTGTCCGCTGTGCAGGCGGTACATCGGTTAAATCTCGCGAGATCTTGTGAGACAGATCGTAGACAAGGCTACGAGAATCGATCGCCAGTTTTTAGCTATGAGTGTTCCCCTATAGTCAAGCTGAATATCTGTAAAAGATATATGTCCAGTTTCAGATGAGCATGTTAATGGTGAAAAGATTTGGGATGTCAAATTGCAAAAGTACTGCTTGTTTTAGTTGCAGAATGGACAGTTTGTATTGATGTAAAAAATTTATCAGTAACTTAAACTAGCTGGTAATTTTTGTTTTTTTTTGTACTGTGTGTGGTGTATTAGTGGAATATAAAGGCCATCGTCTTCTAGACAATGCAAAACAGGCTGATGTCGGACACGTAAAGAAACAAGTTTCTTCTGATTTGGTCAACTTTAAGCATCCGTTCACTGGTGATACTGCACTGGTATGTTGAATTTTTGATGATCATATTTAAATTGTTGTTTAATATTTTGTTCCAGTTAACTTGATGGTTTTCTTTCTTATAGCAGCTGTTGTGGTGATTGATGATAGCTTGGCTTGTAGCACTGCGTCATGTCGTCTCAGCTTCCGAAGCGTAAACAGGTTCTGGAGTTACTGATACGGAAAGGTGCCAACACAAATGAGAAGAACAAGGAGTAAGTGTATCTGTTGTCTATTGTATCTGTAGTCTTCTTTCCTGCTTTGTTTTATATGACACATCATAAGTTTGTAGAATGACAGTAATTGACTGTATGTTATTGTGCAATTATTGTGTGATTGTGTATTAATTGTTTGCTTGACTAGTGCAAGTCATGTGTAATATTTCAAAACTTCACCATAATACAGAAACTGTATAAAGTAAATGTTAAGTCGACCATTTGCATTGTGATATAAGTGGCAGAAATACCTCTTACTTATTAGTGTGGAATAATGCATATCTAGCTTGTTCATCTCTGAGGATAATTCAGTCATATGTGAATGTCACCAGTCTCTTGTTGTTACCCGGAGCAGGTAAAGGTAAGATACCCATTACTTGTCTGCTGTCCTACGTCAACTGCACAGCATTCGTCGTTCACTGCCATGTTCAGCATTGATAACCTCAGTCACCTCCTTCATTATGTCAAAGGTGGACTATTGTAACGCTGTCCTTGCTGGTCTACCTCAGCGCGAACTGGATCGTGTGCAGTCTGTAGTCTTCTTTCCTGTCAGCAGATGCTTGCAGATACGACCACGTGACACTGCTTCTGATAGACCTTCACTGGCTGCGAGTGCCGCAGCACATCCAATACAAACTGTCCATACTCATGTATCATTGCCTCAACAGAGCAGCGCCACGATACTTGACAGAGCTGCTAACGCTCGTCCGAGGCACTGCCAATCATTGCCTGCGGTCGGCGTCCTCTACCGATCTCGTCGTGCCAGCCACACGTCATTCAACAATCAGCGATCTCATATTTGCCGTTGCTGGCCCGAGAGCATGGAATGGTCTACCTCCTGCTGTCCGCTTCTCTGCCACATACAACACCGTCAAAAAGATTTTAAATCTCACTTTTTTGGTCTATCCTTCTCATTGTGACATTTTGTAAGTTAATCATAGTGCTAATCTTCTATAGGTCTATCATAATGTTAATCATTGGTCTAGCCATTGTGTATTTTAACTGTACAGCGCTCTTGTAGTAGTTTATACCGCCTACTGTGCTTTACAAATAGTCCGACTTTCATTGCATTTTACATTACATTACTACAATACTGTGTGGTGTTTACTGTTAAAGGTTGAAGACACCATTGCATGTGGCTGCAGATAAGGGCCATTTTGAACTGATGGACATTCTTCTCAAGCATGGTGCCAAGGTAAACTGGCATATACAGCTGGCGTTTGTTGCTTATTTTTGTTTATGGCTGTTTTCATTTGCATTTTTTCTGGATCACTAGTACGGAGAAGATTGTTTGGTTGTCAGGTGAATGCTGTTGACAGTCAAGGTCTGACAGCGCTGCATCAAGTTGCAAAGCAGGGCAACGTGCAGGCTTGTCGGCTGCTGATTCAGTATGGAGCCGACCTCAACATTGCCTCGTTGCAGGGATATACAGCAGCTCAGCTGGCACCAGAGTCACTCCAGAAAATATTAAAAGGTTGTATGTCTTCCATTCATTGAATTATCGGTTCTCGTTTAGCAATAGATGTTCATCATTCATTATTACACTAAATCGTTTAAGTTAGAAACTAAGAACAGTGCAGTCTTTGCATTATAATATATTGTCCTCAATTCTGTAATATCTGTATGAACGTATTCATTTGTTTCCAATGTTTTAGAATTACTGCATTTTCTGTTTTATTGCCCATTTATCGGTGATATTGTCAATTGTGATTGTGCCCCTTTTCATTTGCACTTTGTAATTTTTGTTGGCATATGGCTTGTTTCAAGACATGTATTATGTTATATATGTATTATATATGTCTGTTTCAGATGTTAATGATTTGTTAATTTATGTTAATGAATGTAACAGAGGATTTGCCATTAGCAAGCAATGACATCGATGTGCAGTTACTGGATTCTGCAAAATCTGGTGACTTGGAATTGGTCAAGGTCAGCATTGCTTTTTTACGTATATTTAATTTGATGGTGTTTATTATTGATTTCTAGCATTGTAATTGGATCTTGTTATTAAGATGGCATTCAACTGAGCTGGGATGTGTTTACTGTGCTCTTACAGAAACTTGTGACAGCTCATTCTCACACAGTCAACTGTCGTGACCTTGATGGCCGTCACTCGACACCGCTGCATTTTGCTGCTGGTTACAACCGCAAGACAGTCGTCGAGTTCCTTCTGAAGCATGGTGCTGATGTTCATGCAAAAGACAAAGGGTGTGCATGATTTTTAATTATTTTTGCATCTGCTATGTTGTCAGTGGAGTGTTCTTCCAGCCATTTGTCATTCAGTGGTTACGTAATGCAGCAGTTTTTAGACTGTTGTTCATGTCAGTGATCAATGCAATTTGGGATGGATAATGTATGATACAGTTGAACAGTGTTTTTGGGTTTCTGTGTTGTATTATGTATTTTTATTTCCATCTATATGATTGGCTAGAAATACCACCAGCCAGATCCATCATACACTGTGAGTTGTTAATTGAGATATCAGAGCCCACTCAGTCGTGTCTTAAGTATTATGGGAACAGTTGTATTTGATGGCTGTCATTTTTATAACATTTCTTTGCTACAGTGTTTATATGATATTGCTAATGGCTTGTAACTAAATATGTGCACTTTTTCTTGCCACTGTATTATTGTATTAAGGTCATGTTTTTTGTACAGTGGTCTGGTGCCATTACACAATGCATGTTCTTATGGGCATTATGACGTAACACAACTGCTAATAGAGGTACTCGGAAATATTCTTTGTCTTGCAGCAGTTTTCTTCTGCAGTCAGTTTGCGATTTTAAATATTTTTCTGTATGAGTTTAAGAAAATGTTGAGAAATACTTTTTTGTATTTCATTGAAATATAAACTGGCAAAGTAAAATCACTGTTCCTCAGCCGAGGCTCTGGCACATCAAATTGGGTGGCTGGGTGATTTTTTCGTCAACATGATTTCATATGATCTATAAAAGGCCTGAATTTAAAACCTTGCTTGCGAATAAGCATTTGATCAGACGTCATGTCCCGTCTAATTTTTCCTTTAATTTTTATATTTTTTGGAAAAATGCAAAAATTTCATTTCTACATAAATACAAATTCTCATGCATTGCCAGCTTGCAATCCGACAGCTGTACTGAGGACCCCAATGATTAGTCGCCTTATTTGTCTGTTAATGTCATGTTCAGTTAGATGATGTGAATTTTATCATTTCCTGAAGTTTGTGGCAATTTGTTGAAATATTGTGATATATCTGTGGGAGTCAGAGTGTAGATGCATTGCTGATGAGTAAGTAATGTGAATGATGTGATGCAGCATGGTGCTTGTGTCAATGTTGCTGACCTGTGGAAGTTCACACCACTTCACGAGGCCGCAGCAAAAGGAAAGTTTGAAATCTGTCGGTTGTTGTTAAAGGTTAGTAGTACGCTGCTGTGGGAATTGACAGTTGAAGACAGTGAAATGGACATTATTAAATGTTGATGTAGTACTCCTGACTACGTAAAGATATTATTAACTGATTGTTTTGACAGTAATCAGATGACTAGCATCTACTAATTCTGTTTGCTATTTTTACTCTACACATAGATGAAGTGGCAGTAGTTGCTGATTTTGCCAGTCAGTGGGCTGACTGTTGGCAGCTCTAGCTCATGACTTTGTGTTATGCTAGCATGGTGCTGATGCTCATAAGAAGAACCGAGATGGTCACACTCCACTAGATCTAGTGAAAGAAGGTGACATGGATGTAGAAGATTTGCTCCGAGGTTTGTTTTTTGTCATCTAGCTGATTACTGCTGGTGAGAGTCACCTAGTCACACCAGCAACCTGTTAGCTTTCCGTTCACTAATGTAGCATAGTGATAAAATAAGCATGACTTTAGTCACTTCAGCTTTTTGTTTAATGAAGAATAAGAAACAGCATTAAATATTACTTATATTTCTTATGTTTCGGAGAAATTTTTTGCCTATTTGTCTAGACCGCCAAAGTTGGAATATTTCGTCAGAAACAAAATAGTGCATTGTCTTCTACAGCTGACCAGGAAGACTGGGTTAGAATTGGAGGGGCTTTGTGACCAAAGACCTAAGAGAAAGCTGTGCATTAGTTGTGACGAGATGCAGGTGGCACAGAAAGCACAGGTGGTTGGTGTTTTAAGGTCCAGGGTGTACATTGCAAAAAGTTCTTCTCATGCTATGGAGACAGAATAGTGGTCATGTGCATCATTCAAAAAGAAATAATATTATTAGTAGTCATCATCATTATCATATTTCTGAAGTGCCATAATACCTTAACTTCAGAGGCATGGCGATCGTCAAGTTAGTGAGAAAAGGCCAGGTCAAACAGAAAACTGTAGAGTCGAAATATGAAAACTGTCAGAGAGGGAGTTCTTATAGAAATATGCTGACTTTGAGTTAAGTGTGTTTTTGTTGATAGGTGATGCAGCTTTGTTAGAAGCTGCCAAGAAGGGTAACCTGGCTCGAGTTCAAAAGTTAGTTACACCGCAGAACATTAACTGTCGAGACACTCAGGGTCGCAACTCCACGCCACTTCATCTTGCTGGTCTCTGATCCTGTGTTATTAATATGGAGTGAATAATATATGATTTTGTTTGTTTATTTCACTACTAAATAGCATGTTGTTGACAGCAAGCAGCGATGAGCTTTTTCTCAGGTAGCAACACTAACTCTGCCTTTATTTTTCACACAGTTTCCATAATATTGATGAGCATTAATCAACATTGTATACAGCCTTTGTAGCTGCTTGTGCTGCCTACGACTGTCGAAATCTGTCTGTTTTACATTACATTACATTACAACATTTAATCAATTTGCTGTTAAGTACAAGATTGGCAGTTATGACAGTCAAAAAGCCATATCTGCACGTTTTAAATATCAGACAGTGTTTGCTGTTTTGTTTACTGACATTTGCAGCATTTGAGTTTCATAAGTAAGTAAGTAAGTAAGTAAATAATTTGTATAGCGCCGAAGTCTCGAGGAGAATCAGGGCGCATTGGTGACAGGTAGCTAGGAGGACGGATAGGC
>Ga0209145_1000274_pt1 | contig 10601 bp, 6 predicted proteins | sample WorMetfiPIANOSA2_FD_187396 | JGI IMG/M metagenome (GOLD analysis project Ga0209145, IMG submission 187396) | Marine gutless worms symbiont microbial communities from Max Planck institute for Marine Microbiology, Germany - Olavius filocauda... | ecosystem: Host-associated > Annelida > Digestive... | reverse complement strand
CATCCACGCTACAGATTTTTGTCTGGTAGACACGATGTTGCATGATAACCCAGATCTTGTAATCGACTGGGTTCAGATCTGGGATATTTGGATGCCACATGTCCGGCGGAATAAAGTCTGTGTTTCATGGCGCAGAAAGTCAACGGTTTCACGTGCACGATTCGCTGAGTGCATTTACAAGGTAGTGCAGCAACATTACTCAGGTGAGGTGGCAAATTCAAATATCACATTTTATGATTAAGTGATTTTTGCCGTTTTAAAGTTTCAATTTGCTTCTAACACGTCCGTTTTAAGCTTGAGTTTTTAATTTTTTCCATTTAGAAGTTACTAATTTTTTCCTCATACCAAGCGCCCGTCAGACGCAAGCTCCCTAGACACACACCTGCTTCAGCGTGCCCATTAATACAAGAAACTCATCAGGAGTTGAGATACCCAAACGTGACTTGATGATATAGGCCGGTTAGAGAGGTTTGGCTACCTTCTTCGTGAATTACAAAAAAAATAAAATTTTCGTTCTGTGGTGTGACACCTTAGGCCTATGACATGATTGTAACAAAGTCCAGTGCGGCGACAGACATCAGAGTGAGTAGAGTTTAACGCATACTCGTACGGTTCTGACACTTTTTCCTTTAAAATTTTCCATGACATTCCAGGATCATTTTCCATGACTGCGAAACGTCGCGCAAACGTGCACTATTTTTTACTTCTACATAATAACACCAGAAACAAAAAAAAACATTAAGTATGTGAACTGGAAACCAAAAATTCAAACATTAGTCTTAGATATTGTAATTTTGTATTATTTTTGACTTAATAGTTAAACCCCGAAAATGATTAACATTCTGTCAAAAAAATTCCATGACCTACTGGTGGAATTCTACGACTTTTCATGACCACAGTCATTTTTTTCATTACTTTCCAGGCCTGGAAAATGCCTTCCTTAAATTCGATGACTTTCCAGAATGCGTGGAACCCTGTACTCGACACATAACAGGTCATTTCGGGGACAGATCAGAGTGAGTGACATCTGTCGGCAAACTGACAACTGAATACAAGACATATTCAGTCTATATACATTGAAGCCGCCGATCTTTAACGAGATATTTCATACAATCAGCACTTTACTTTCTTCGTAAAATTTATCCACACTCCTCATAAATACAACAACAAAACAGTAGGTAACCACTAACCAGTCCGTACTGGTAACACATGAATATAAGTTTTTCACCTACACACTATAAATCGAGGCAACAAAATAGCCTACCTAAATCTAGAGTGCACTCGCAGAGCGCAACCTCCGCCAAGGCTGCCATATTTTGCTATATTAGTCTGGTACACGATATTGAAATCATTCCCATCACTTCAGCTGTCAGCAATATAGTGCTGGTACCAGGGGGTGGAAAACAATGGTTTTTAAAATAAAAAAAATTGTTGCGTTATTTTTTTGGTTATATATGGTTTTAGGTTTTAATGTAGAAAATTAAAAATAGCCTGAAAACACGACTGCACAGATTGCACTGTATGATTACTGAAGTAAAATTAGGCGGCAGACGCTATAAAGGGAGTGTAAATTCATGTTAAGTTGAAAATCAAATTATAATATAGAAACAATAACCGCATAGTTTCACAGTAAAATTTATACCAAAAATTAATACCAAAAACCGCTTAAAAGACCAAAATTTGAACTTTCGGGATTTTTGGTATTTAAAAACCAAAAAGAAACAAAAACTTAAAAACTACCTTTTCCACCCCTTGCTGGTACCTAATGAACATATGAAATTAGCATTTGCATTCGCTAGGTTTCATTACTGGGGTAATGCTATTACGTTATTTTTTTTAGAAATATACTAGGTACAAGGATCCAGATCACCACTAAAATCTAACAGACAGTTTCTTTCCCGATGCCTAAAAACATTTTAATAATTTCATAAAAAATAATCAATAACTTGTCGAGTAATCCACATTCCGAACCCAAAGACAGACAGACAGACAGACAGACTAACCAATAATAAGCCGAGGCGGAGGTAAAAAGCCTCATTATTGGAGTTAACATTGCCGATGGATGGTAGAATAGTTTCTGAATACAAATATACCTATACAGCGGCAAATGTGTACAGTGTAGTATCATTGTATACCGTCTTAACGCATTTATGCAAACGACACGTTGTTATAACAGTCAACAGACACAGCAAGCTCAGTTTGTGTGATGGTGCAATTTTTGCTGAAACTTCTATTATAAGTTAAATAGTGAACAAAAGAGTGACGAGTTCAAAGTCGATGTTCAAATAATGATCTTATTTTAGCAAAATTCTAAGCGGAAATAGATATAACATGTTCATGCGTTCCACAGACACGCTAACAATTCCTAAAGATTTTAAAACTAGTATTTAATCAAAAAGAAACTGTTGTCGAAAAGCACGTATAATGTAAATAGACATAATGAAAAATTATGTGTCAACCACAAAGCAGATCCAAATGTGATGATTTAGAAACACCATTATCTGAAAATTTACCACCAAACCATGGTCTTTAAACGCAAGCGACTCCGTATCACAAGAACGCTGCACTATAACTTGCAGCGAGTTTCAGCACGTTACTTTGCTACGCATTGAGAACACACACTGATGTTAAGTGCCTGGCTGCTGCAGTTGACTTTCTCGAAGTTATGACGACACAACCATTGACATCACAACTGCCGACAATGTCACACCCTGGAGCTTTACAACGACTACAGTACGCCAGAAATTTCTGCAAACACCGAGAGAATTTTCCAAGTGGCAACTGTGATTTCTTCGCAACTACCATCTGAATACCACAAGAAGTGTCAGCACAGACCAGTAGGGCTGTTCCGAATATTCTATTCCTACACTGTTCGGCCGAAACAGTAAGCCAAATATTCTGCCAAATAGCGAAGCAGAAATTACAATAAATATAAATAATTGGTTAATTACTTACTAACATGCTGCTCGCCTGGTGGAGCAACAACACAACGAGATTTCCAAAATACAATATTCCGTACAGCCCTAAGACTGTAAAACCCATAATTTAGGCTGCCCTTAATTCTGGCAGTTCTCTCTATCAAATTACTTTGGCGTCCTTAATTTTGAACTAAGTATGAACAAACAGCATGAGATTTTGAATATTCGAAACTTTTTATTTTCGCAATGTCGCCAAGGTTGCAAAGTTCGCGAATTAAGGGGCACGCGGAAAAATACGGGTTTTACAATATAGTATTTACACAATCCGTTACACGTGAACTGAACAAGAAACCGCTAGCAGTGAAGAAAGAAACTTCGCATGCCACCAGTCGGCATGCACGCTGAAAGACATTATTGCACTTTTAACAGAAGACACATTTAAACACACCACGTACAACTGCTGAAACGATCAAAACACGCACGTGACACTACTACAGAATAGGGATGAAAGGCAGATCATAGCTGCGTTGTTTGCGCCATTTTCAAAAGCTGCATTGTTACTTGGCTACGTCCACAATCATTAACCGACCTGCGAGAGTACTGGTATTTGCCATGGCCAAGATATTCTCATCATTATCAGCATAATCATCATAACTGTTACATACTGTTTTTGTTTAACCAGTCCTCTGCAGTCACAACAGATTAGAGCACTCTACAGGAAAACTTTGAGGAAGGTTTTTACAAGCTGGACACTGTACTTGCCATCTGATTAAAGACAGCAAGTGAGTGTGTAGAGTTTAACGTCCCACTTGACACATAACAGGTCATTTCGGGGACGAGTCTTTCCAGTCAATTATTTGTCTACGGTACTAACAAAGCAAACATACAACATCAAAGATAAACACAAGAAACCCCAAAAACTAAACCTAACAAAACGAAACTAACCCTGGTTTAGTCACCTATTACGACATCTGGCCAGGAAACGGATCTGGTCTATTCTAACAAAAAACCACAGCTCCCGGGCTAATACTATTTAATGGTGTGGTACTGACAAACTAAGTGCTATCGGTCAGAAATTATGGTCTGCTCCTCCCTACCAAATTTCACCTTGAACAGTGTCAAATCTCTTTAAATGTTATTCAGTAAAAAAATTTACAGCCGATTGTCTGTTTCATCAACTGCATCACACAGTTGGGGACTTTACCACAACAATGCCAAATGTACTGACAAACCTGTGCCAAAAAAAACTGGAGCTATGGCAACGGTACACTAACTTATTTCAGATGAGCATGTTCAGAAATCCAGCAAAATCGACCCTTAAAACTTCACTTCTATGCAAAATTGTGGGGCTCAAAGTAATCCATGAATTTTCAGCACTTACTTTTAAGATTACCAACTTTGTTGATTACAAATTTTTGCAGCAAAATTCTGTATCATTACCGGCAAAAATCATCTGCGAGGAAATATTTCCCGACAAAGTGTACATAGACATAAACTAAATAATGCAATTGTGCCATTCACCGCATTATGGTTATATGATGTTTACAAATGAAAACAATCAAATCAAACTACTTCAGCTACAGGCATTGAACAGACAGAGAGATTACTGAACAGACAAGACACAGAGCAGCAACACCAATCAACTTAACAGTCACAAAAAGATATTAAACCGGATCACAATGACAACTAGAAAGACACTCATTAGAGTACAAACCTCCGCCAAGAAATATGTTTCAGTTCACAATGTTAAACTGGTACAGAATATTGATATCAGGCTCATCACTAAAATCATCGGCACTATAGTGCTGACACCTAGTGAACAGTAAAGTAGCACATACCAGAAATAGGCAAACGAGGAATGATATTCCTGGATCTAGATCAGAATGCAGATTGCCCCCAAAATCTTATCGATTATTCCTTATCCCGAGGCCTACCATTCTGAAACATTTCATGAACATTCATCCCCAACTGTTCGAGTAATTAACCTTGTTAACAGACTGACAGACAAACCAAGTGAAAACATTACCTTCTCGGCAGAGGTCATTATATACCGGCTTCTTTCAGAATGATCTCAAGCACAAAACCAGAAAGGTCAGTCAGAGAAGATGAGAAGTAGTAAAAAGGTGACAGGTGAGCCAATGTTTCAGGAACAGTAGCAAATGTCCAGTAGAAATACAGACAGAAGCATAAATTTCTGGATTTTAACAAAAACTGTAGCCTGCTGTTATTGAATTCTACAGTGATCAGCATTTTAAATGCGAGACTTGTTGACCTTTTGTTCACCGGGGAACCAACCTTGCATTCTGCTTGCTTGTGATATGCCAGGCTAGGGCCGCGGAATTCTGTGCGGAGAAAAGGCAGACACAGCAACTGAATTACTCCGGATGTTAATATAAGTGCAATCAAGGTAGAAACGACGTTTCCATTCTTGAGTTGCAGGACAAATCAACAGTGCTAAATGAAGGCATTACTGGGCATAAATCTGATGTTGATCACACAAGCAAATGTACAAAAAAAACCCAAACGGAAATGACGCAATGCATGATCGACTTCCAGGTGAAATAATCGCTGGCAACGCATACTCGCTAAACAAACGAGCTAACAAGCAACTTTACAATCCAAAGCATACCAAGCCACATCTCCAAAAACTACGCCACAGCAGATCGCTCACGACCTGTGGTGCAAAAAAACAAGACAAACCGATATTTACACCACGTGACAAAGGCATTCAGCCACTTTCAAAATTTTGATAACAGTTTTCATCAAACCAGAAATCACTTAGGTTCTCAGCACAGTTTCAGTATTTACTCCACACATGGCTCAATATGTGTGTGTGTGAATGGTGCATTTCTATTATTTTTTTTGGATCAGAAACAATTTTTTTTCCAGAATTAACCCTTTCGTTACTGCTATACACCCAATCGTGGTACTGCCAGGATAAAATGTAAAAGTTACCCATAGCCAGTATGTGCTTTATGCCATTGATGCATACTGCAACTCCAACTGTTGGCAGCCAGATAACCCTACGGCGTGAAGGGTCACATATGGCACCAGGGGTTGGGAACCCTTCGGCCCAAAGGGTCTAGTAATGAGAGGGTTAAGTAGATGGGCATCAACCTTGTACCACATGCTCTTTGCACACACAATTTGAAAACCCAAACTTTTGTAGATCCCGAGAAAGTGTGTTTACAAAATTTGTGTTCATAATCAGCCATCTGTCACCCAACTAGCTCAATTTTGTGCACCAAATTAGCTATGCTGAAGAAAACCCAGACGTGAAATAAACACAAAAGTGAAAATTTACTACATCTGCTCGCCGAGTGCCATAGTTTTTGGAACTGTGACGGCACGCTTGCTCTGGCAAAAGTCAGTTCAGTCAATAGAAAACACAGTCACGTATGTCACATTGGTTATAGCTCCATTTCTTGCGTCTCGTCTTCTGAGAAATCGCTCAGCGAGCTTTCACTGGACGAGTTTAGACTCTCTTGCTCGCGGAGTGCAGCTTCCGTTGCATACTTTTGTACGTATTCTGCACAACAAAAACAGCTATTATTTCTTGTTACAGCGAAGTTATAGGCATGACGACTCAGTGACTGAGGCTACAAACCTAGACCACCCAGGTTTAATTCACGCCAAGACCTATATGAGCCACCTATATGAAACTCCACTGTTCTGCAAAAACTCTCACCTTGCAGGTCAGCAAATCCAAGTCCCCTGAATGGAAGACCGAATAACATCTTTTGAATGCATTTTTTCCTAAGACAAAAACTCGTAGTGTAAAAAATCTGATAATCTTATCAGTTGCAGTGTTGTACATATACTCCTGCAATGTTATTATTATTATTATTATTATTATTATCATCATCATCACTACACCATTCTTACATTAACTTATGGCTACAACACTTCAAAACATCAGCAACTTGCTTAGCAAGTAATACAGAGTACAAATCATTAGGCTATCTGAAAATATATAAAAACACTATTTTTTAAGCTGCACTAAAAATGCTAACAAATTATTCATCCAGACAATAAAAATGAGCTGAAGAATTCAATCGAACTGTATCTTTTGGCCCAAATATTTTCAACTCATGCATTCACACTCAACTTTTCTGACTGTATAAATTTCATCACTATTAAACGCTTTTAACATTCACGTTAGCCTCCAATCCTGTGACTACTGCTACTATTTTTGGTTTTTGTGTAACAGTGAAAGCAGCGGATGTTAGAAAGCTGCTGGTCTTTGAGATGGGGTGTCACAGGAGAATACTAAACGTCTGCTGGAAAATCAAAATCAGTAACAAGACCTTTCGAGAAAAAGTACAAAGACACTGCACAGTGGTGGACTTGATAAAGCAAAGGAAACTCAAGCTTTTCGGTCACGTCTGCAGAATGGATGACAACAAATTGATAAAGACTGTGTTGCTGGGGATGATGGAAGGCAACAGACCATGTGGAAGACCGGCAAGGCGGTGGTTGGATGATATCGTAGATTGGTGTGGATGCTCTCTCCCGGAAGAGGTCCTCCGGAAGAGGTCCTCCCGGAAGAGGTCCTCCGCCAAGAAATATGTTTCAGTTCACAATGTTAAACTGGTACAGAATATTGATATCAGGCTCATCACTAAAATCATCAGCACTATAGCGAACGACAGACAGAACAGAAGTGGAGAGAAATTGCTGACCTCAACGGCTCACATGGGCCACGAGTTGAAGAAGAAGAAAAAGAAGAAGTACAATGAACATACTTCTCAGGTGTTACTCCATGTTAGGCCTAAAGGTACTGCTGCTGTATAATTTCTACATGCCAGATCCCCTGCATGTAACTCAACCAAAGCATTAATAATTGTTTTCTTGTAAAATAATGAAATGTAAGATATTACGCTGCATCACTTCTATTACCTTGTACTTTCTTTTTATAGTCCTCCGGTCTGTGCAGGTAGAGAGCGGCGGCACTGCCGTTCAACGGGTCGGTCGGGTTGGGATACGTCAACAGTTGCGGCAGGAACGACTCAAATATATTTGACAAATCTACACACGACAAGAACGCAAAGGAGTTACTGTGCTGTGGACAAACGACTTGGCACACATAAATTGAACACCACCTCTCTGATTTTTGCAGACTATAGTTTTCGCACACATTGCACAGTTCCAACGCCTCTTAAAAGTTCCTCAGGCAACTTTTTAGACTTTGCCACCTCCACTGTTCACCAGTTAGCCTCTTAAACACTTTTTGGCACCCAACATTTTCTACTTTCAGCAGTGCCGGCAAAAATTGAACCATAAACAATGGGAAAGCCACAAACACGAAACACATAAACTGTTAATAAATGAACATGTAAAAAAAATTTTCACCATAGAGTGCAGTCCATGCCTGGTTAATAACATCAAGGCAGACGGTACCAGACCTGAAAACAACCAAACAATACTGCTTGTAACTCAATTGTTATTTTTTACAGTCAGCACAAAAGAAATGCCAGAATAAGTTTAAAAGTTGATCAATGTCCAGTGTCACCTATTTGTCACTTTTCTACAAACAAAACCAGGATTTACAAATATACGGTAGAATAAACAGCATTATAACGCATCTTCTAGTATGTGTAAAAAATCTGATCATCTTATCAGCTGTAAAGTTGCATTAGCCTGTAGTGACTCCTGTAACTCCTGTCACTGTAAGAGTTTTAGCTTACCTTCAATGTAGGCAGCTAAACCACCTATCACTGAGGCCATATCAGTTCGGCAATATGCATCTAAAGATCATTAAAAGCATAACGATAATATTTCAACAAAATTAATACTATAAGTTAATTAACAAATGCTCACAATCTTCTTAGCACTTATGAAAACTTACAATTAAGTTACAACAAGATGTCTTAAGATTCTTTGTAACGCACAATTTTCTTAAGTTATTATAAGCAACTTGAGATTCTTTGTAAATTTAACTCACGATGTCTTTAGTCGCTGTGTATAATAATAACAAAGATGCAGAGCACTTAATAGTTAACTGATAAAACAAGAAGGATGGCTATTGCCAACAGAACTTGCGTCAGTTTCTGCACATTTTGGCCTCCCCTGGTTAGACCCCTGGGACAATCGTGGTAATGATACATGGATGGAAAGAGGACGATTCAATGCTTGTCAAATACATCGCAGCATGTACCCATCTAACTTCAACCGTTTCACAGTAATTCAACCCGTAATTTCAAAAGTTTGCATTTTTAGCACATTTTTTGCACATTTTGGCCGGCAATCGCAGTAAATATTACATGGATGGAAAGAGAATTCAATGCTGATCAAACGTAGTGGCATATACCCATCTATCTTCAACCGTTTACGAGCTATAGCGTGATATTGGTCGGAAATTGCAACTTTTTCCTACCCCCTTGCATTTAATGCCCCCGTTGGGGATGTTCCTATTGGAATTCCGGGAAAAGTTTGGTCCACAGAAAACTAGAATCATGGGGTACCAGGCAGTAAAGACAGTTTGACGATAGGTTGAGCCGTTTCGACACAATACCAGCGTGTGATGGACGGACGGACGGACAGACAGACACAGTATGACTTACGCACGTTAAAAACTGGAAATTCTAATTTATTCTTAAAGTACAATAGTTGTAGACAGCGACAAAATTCAAACTTACACTTCATCCACATTGGGATGAAAAATTCGATTCATGAAACCTGAAACACATATTTCAATATTTGAAGCATAAGATAGCTTGCCCAAACAAGGCTATGTATATATATACTATGCTATGCCTAGCCCTAGAGTACCAACAAAAAAAACAGTCCACAGTAACTTTCAACATCATGAAGTGCATAAACATTTCTGTTATGTTTTATTAACAAACAACAATATCAATACCAAGCCTGCTATTCAAATCTGTAATATATTATCTAATACTATTTTCAATGAAAAATTGTCCATAATATCCACTGTTAGTGAAACCGGTTTATTTTCTAAGTTGCGTGCACCTTATCGGTTTGTTTTTGGAAGAAAACTTACATATTGCTAAATGCAATCTATTAACAGGTTCAAAGAACCGTACCGATTGATGGAGACTTGAAAGGATATCTTTCTGGCAGATCAACTCGGACTTTCCAAACACCGCCCTCATATGGTGCTCAAATTCCACAAATAACACAACAAAAACCATTAATATGCAATGCACTGTATTGCAAAGGTATTACTATACTTACTCACAATACAATAATATGACAGCACCATATCAATATGTACTCAAGAAGTATACTTACAGCAGGCTTACTCTGTGGTAATTAATGTATATGAAGCTGAAGATAATGAGAAGAAACTATTTGATAAGCACAAACTGAAATCAACAAGAAGGATGGGTATCGCCAACTGAACGTGCGTCAGCTGGGTAGCCTACGCCCCTGGAACAATCGCGGTAAATGTTACATGGATCGAAAGAGAATTCAATGCTTGTCACACACCTCGCAGCATGTACCCATCTGTCTTCAGCCATTTCTGAGATATAGCGGTATATCGGTGGCGAGTGACTGGTTTTCAACAGTACTCGTGAGCGAATGAGCGTCTTTAATCACATTTTGCTTTCCCCTGGGTACCCCCCTGGGACGATCGCGGTAAATGTTACATGGATCGAAAGAAGATTCAATGCTGGTCAAACGCCTGCATATACCCATCTATCTTCAACCGTTTCCCAG
>Ga0209145_1000273_pt1 | contig 10602 bp, 10 predicted proteins | sample WorMetfiPIANOSA2_FD_187396 | JGI IMG/M metagenome (GOLD analysis project Ga0209145, IMG submission 187396) | Marine gutless worms symbiont microbial communities from Max Planck institute for Marine Microbiology, Germany - Olavius filocauda... | ecosystem: Host-associated > Annelida > Digestive... | reverse complement strand
ATTATTTTAACTAGGCACACTTTGTAAGGCGCTGCTGAGCTCCGGTTGAGCGGCGCCATAGCAAGTCCATTATGATGATGATGATGATGATGATGAAAGCTGTTTATTAGTTATATTACAAATCCACCCATACAGGACATTATTATATCTTTTCTTCTCTTCCATCAGCTCCTTGCTGTATTCCCACTGTGACCTCACTTAAGTTCAAGTTACTACCACAGGTTTATATGCAGATGAGAACTTTCACTATATCCAATAATCTAGTTATCAGCATATCACGTGACTGTACTTTGCAAATATGCCCTACATTGGAGTGTCTGGCTAATATGGCTGAAAACAGACATTACTGTTGCAATCATACAGCTGACGTATTATGCAAATCCTACCACCACAGACTACTGGTACCTAACTGCCTTCACAGACTCTACACTGTAATTTGGATTTCTCATGCTCACTGGTTTTCTCTTTTAGCTACCTTTTCATTATTTTTTTAGTCTCTTCTGGTCTTATGCTGTAGATAAACGTAGCAATCCATGTTTTTGAGCAGATGTTAACTATTTTCTAGACTGACTGAGAGGATAATATTTTCCATGTTGGAGAGAATTTTATCACACCAGTCATTCCTCCATCCTTACTATGGGTTTTTTGTTGTTGATTTAACAATAACAATGACACCATTACAAGATACATCAAAATTTCAAGCATTTCCTATCAATTTTACTTCAGACCATGCATATACAGTACACTTAATGATCTTAAACATATAAAAACGTAAAAATGCAAGCAGCAAAATTATTATACAATAATTGTATTATTATACAATAATGTAACAATAGCAAACAGAATTCTGATCAAAACATAGCTTCATAAAAATCACTATATGTCAGGCACAGTGTGCCAAATTGTCTCCTTTTGTGTATTACTCAATATATAAGAAGATAAGATTTCATGGCCATACAAAGTCCATTTCATAGAAAATCGTTTCTCATAAGCCATCAAGCCAGTTAAAATTTTATGAAGTTGGCATACTGCCCAGTATCTTTAAAGCAACATGTGTTCAAAAATAAATTTCCGACAATAAGTATATTTTAACTTTTTCCATGCTGTAAAGGTGGTCGAGAAGTTTGTCTACCTTGGCTCCCTTATCTACTCAACAACCCAAAGCACCCAGGACATCAACCGTCGCAGTGCCATAACTCATGCAGCCATGCAGAGTCTAAACAACCAGATCTGGAGGTCACGGATATTAACTACAACGAAGCTAAGGCTGTATAACACGTGCATCCTGACAATTTTCCTGTATGGATCAGAGTGCTGGGCGGTCTCCAAGACAGATGTGTGTAGGATTGAAGCACTCGACCACTGGTGCCTTCAAATGTTGCTGGGCATCAAATGGTACACTTTGTCCGAAATGATGATGTTCGGAGGCAAACAAAGCAGCCAAAACTCACTGCGATAATACAGGCACGCCGACTTACCCTATTTGGGTACACTGCATGCATGGATTGGATGACAATGCAGATGCCAAGAGGATTTTGTTAGCCTCCCGCATGGGGACTGGAGAAAATCACCAGGATGCCCCCGCATTACATGGCTAAGCACCATCCAGCACAATCTGAGATGTCACAATCTCACACTCCCTGAAGCAGTCGACATGGCTCAGAATCGCCCTCTGTGGAGGTCGCTGTCGATGTCGGGCACTATGCAATCTTAAGAGTTGCATGCCAGAAACGACAATGATGACGACAACAACGATGTTGTAAAACTGACAAAATAAAAACATCAATAACCACTAAATATCAACAATAACAACAATAATAAACATACTTTGATGTCGACTCCAGGCAAGAAGAACACTGTTTTGTTAGTAGTCACTGGCAACGCAGCCAGTCGAGATGCTGATGTTTCAATACTCATCTTCTTCCCAACAGCCGACTTCTTTCTGTCGACCATATGAGGCGAAGACGGGAAACCCTTAGTACTATGCACATCAACACATTCCACATTTATGCGTTAGATTTCCAGTTTACACTACAATAAAACGTATAACTACACCGTGAGTCAAAAAAACGAGACACTAGACTCTTGTCCAATGTCCATAGCTTCGCCAAACATTGACTAATTTTCAAAATTCTTACACCATCAGACACAGCAAGAAATTTGCAATAAAATAATCATTAAAGATTCCACCACACCTCAAATGTGTCGCTACACTACCTTGTGAAATAGTAGAATTCAAAAATCACACTAATTCAGTCAGTCACTGATGGTGTCAGTTGGCGTGTCAAAATTAAGCTACACCATTCTGACATTCGTCGATCCTGGAGTCAAGGTCAATGGAGCCTATTATTGTGATGTGCTGCTGTCACAACAGTTGCTGCCTGCCATACGTGAGGTATCTGGTGAGTTCTTCATCTTTCAGCAAGACAGTGTCCCAGCGCACGGAATGCACGAGACGATCAGCCTCCTTGAGCACGAGACTCCTGCATTCATCTCGACAGATTTTTGATCGCCCAACAAGAATATAAAAATCTGGGGCGTAATGCAGCAGCGAGTCTACCAGACAAAAATGCAGGATGTGGACAATATGAGGCAGCATCTGATTGATGGTTGGGCTGGAATGCAACAAAAGTGTTATTGACGATGCCACAGACCAGTGGGGCAGACATCTCCACAATTGCATGTGGGCCAGAAGAGGATATTTTGAATACTTATTGTAACTCATGAATAATAATAATAATAATAATAATAATAATAATAATAATAATAATAATAATAACAGACAATGAAGCTTACAGTAAAAACTTTTGCTAGCTTCAGTTAATTTTGTTAAAATTTATCGTTAACCAACAGCCGTGTTTCAGATTGTTTCTAGTTTTAAACATTCATATTTCACAAAGTAGTGTAGCGATGCATTTGAGGTTTGGTAGAATCTTTAATGATTGCTTTACTGCAAATTTCTTCCTGACTCTGACAGTGAAAGAATTTTGAAAATCGGTTAATATTTGGCAAAGCTATGAACAAGAGTATAGTGTTTCATTTTTTTTTGACTCGCATTGTATCAAACTGGAAACCTAGTTAAGCATAAACTCCAACACAGCATGTTTATATCAAAGAAAGCCAAAACACAGATTAAGCGAGGTTTTATTTGCCATAAATGTTGGTCCAATAAAATGTCATATGTGAATCTCAAGCAATATTCAGTTATTATGCATATTACAGTGCTGTTGGTTTTCAACATGATTCACTATACTGCAGCACGAGCACGGTTATGTTATGTTATGTTATAGTTAACTATAGTTATGTTCACCCCACCCTTAAAGTCATAAACAGTCACGAGTGTGCTAATGGCTTATTGTATGCTCTGCAGTAGTTTTGTCTTCAGATATCGACGGAAGGAAGTGACAGACAGCTGTTGATTCCGGAGTGACATTGACTCAAACAACGTAGCATTTATTAACAAAATATAAACAGCAACAACAAACTAATTTTATGGCCTTTATTCTAGGATAACCCGGGTGACATAGTACCAGATTCAGCAAAGAAATTAATCACATACTGTCAATACTATCAGTTTGGTTTTCATTCATTAATCTTCTCCACTAGCTACAAACCATTTTGTCTTCCTTATCTGGAAACATCATATAAATGAACAGCAGCAAAATGCTCACCGTTTTGCTGCATCTTCAGCGTCGGGTTTCGGATCCTTTGGATGCAGAACACATTTGCCGCTGTCAATATCAACCTTGATGTCAAGCTCAAAGTCAACACTCGGCTCCTGTTGTGCCTTGCTAACACTACTGCCAACTCCAGTCCCACTGCCTGTGCCACTTCCACCTTGGCTAAACACACTCGGACTTGGTGTCTTCTCTGATCGTAACTCGTCCCCCTGATTCACTGCTATATGAGTTCTGCACACAACGATGACACAATAAATATAAACAGCACCACGAACAGCGCCATTTGTTTGACACAGTAACACTACATTACAATTTAACATTCCTACTAATATCAGTAAAAATCCTTCACTACTTTTGAAACTGTTTCATTGGCATCTGATACACTAGTGATCAAAACGGGCCATGCCGACCAAAAAGACAGGCATGATCTAGGCAGACTTTTGAATTACACATCTTGCAAACTGCTACATATGCCATAAAAAACTTGGTTTAAAACATAGTTCAAAATATTTTCAGTAGCAAGATGTTGTGCACAAATACTTGTCAGCTGGACATACATGTGAACAGAGAAAGTAGGTGATTTACCTAGCAGGCACACGTCGTGGTGGCACTGACTGCACAACATCAAGTTCCGAGTCACTGGTCGAGTCTGAATGATCCATCAATGGAACGTTGTCACTTGGCACGCCAAATGGCAACTTCTCATCACCTGGAGGTACAACAACCGTCGGACTACCAGCACTAGCGCTCGAGTCTTCCTCAGGCACAGCAAATGACACATCTGAAGACGGTGGCAATGCTGTAGGCCGAGGAATCAGATCAAACCCAGCCGGTAAATTGACTTCGGACAGTTCAGCAACGTCCACTGATATCGTTCGTGAATGGCCACGGCCACGTGGTGGTCTTTCTGGTGTAACTGCTGACCGAATACGATGAGCTTGACCAGGTAAACCACGACTTGGCTCATGTGACCTTTAACAACCAAAACACACAAACAACAGCAAGATCAGACGTATTGTTTATAACAAGTGTAAGATGACTCGGGGTCCATGACTCGGGGTCCTCGGCTTGGCTTTGGGATTGATCCAGATATGTAGTGCCACCGTTTCAGATTAAAAATAGATGGGCATGGTCCTCATACCACACATTCTTTACATGCACAGTTTCAAATTCAGGCATTTTGTACCTATGGAGAAATCACATGCAGAACAACTACACTGTTAATCAGCCATCAACTCACCCAGTTGTTTAATTCATCAGACAGGCTGTGATACTCCACTGTCTGCATTGCACTGTATTAATTAGCTCAATCTGACGCACCAAGGCTTCAGCTGTGCTGAGAAACTAAGTGTCATTCATCTGCATAGTGCTAATAGTGCTAAATGAATAATAATACACAGACATTGCCTACTGACAAGGTAACAAGAAGAAATATTCTTCTCAGGGTTTAAATGTTGTACAAGGAGCCATGGATTCTGAAAGCAGAACTCCTCACTACATTTGTCCTTTGAAAAATATAGCATTACCTGATTACCTAATTAGTAATAATAAACATAATAGTATATTAACAAGGCTATCATTACTGAAAGCATAGATAACATAAATTTCAAGTAATCACATTCGCACATTTTACTTTAGGGTATAACAATTATAACTGTCACATGATATGTATACTGATCAATAAATCAGTGGAAATCTCACTTTATCCAAATTTAACCATCATTACCAGCATAATTACCATTTTAAGTCCCACATATACACTGAAATTAACAGCAGTTAAACATTGGTTTATAAACATTAAGTCTAGTCAAAACATAAAGATACAAAGAACAGTACCACGAAGATGAGAGTGCAGCTGGTGAGCTAGGAACACCAATTGACAGCGACCGTGAGTGTGATGGTTTTGACGAAGTAAACCCTAATTTATCTTTTATTGTTGATGCTCTGACTCCACTCTGTCGCTTCAATCGCTTCACAATATCTTGTCGGAAGTCTCGGAACAATACAGCCTACAGCAAACGTACAATCAAACGTAACATTACAAACTCTACTAGTTGATGCAAGTGTAAAGTGACTTCGTTACTGGGTCCTCAGTATAGCTGTGGGTTGTGATCTAGATATGTGGCTCCACTTATGTAAATAATGCATTATTTTTTTGTATTTTCATGAAATATATTATTTGAATTTAAAATAGATGGGAGTTTAACCTCAAACCACATGCTGTTCACATACAAAGTTTGAAATTCTAGCCTTTTGTAGGTCAGGAGAAAAATAGCATTATTAGTGAGCTACCCACCTAGCCACCTGCATAATTGTCTCAATTTGACTCCACAGAGCCCGTGTAGACGAAAAATACATTACACGTGATTTACGAGTATCACACAAAACAGGGAGCTCAAACACACATTTCATATTATGTTATATATATCGCACAACTTCTGTTTAAGAATATTATCACTAACTGCTGACAATGACATACAACGTGTTAAGCAAAACATCAGCAGCAATAATAAATTCTACAGCTTTGAACAACAACAACAAGAGATTCATTTCACTTCAGATTCAGCTATCTCTATCAGTAACTCAACACTATTGGTCTCGTTACCCTGTCCTTTTTTAAATGTACACTTCTCACATCTTTATCAAATACCTCCTTATTATCTTTGCCTGCCTCTACATTTAACATCCTTCACTTCATAATCCACACATCTTCCACAGCTTTCAGCATAATTTATGCACTTAATTTAATGCCAAAAGGAGCGTTAAGAATTGGGTACCAATGTACGAGAACAAGTCCCTTCCCTCAGGAGTCTGTTGGTGGCTGAAGAAAGAATGAGTTCCGGTAGTTAGCACTGATTCGTGACAGGAAGGGCATCTGGCCTCAAAACCTCCGCACCAATTACCGAGTTGGAATGTACTTTCCATCAACTCCTCTTGTTTCTCTGCCTTCCCTTCTCCACCTTCTCCTGTCTCAGGACATGGTGGATGGTGTTAAACAAGACATATGGAGAGAAGAGTCAAGGTTTGCCTGGAAGGAAGGCCGTTAAACGGGCATGTATGTATGAGTGCCACGAACTATCAGCTAATGTATAACATCACAAACCTGAAGATCATGCAGTTTGCGTTCTTCTGTCTCAATCGTGTTACGACTAGCTCTCAACTGGTAAAGATCCTGCACAAGCTTCGCCTGCTCATTCATCTCATTCTCAACCATTCTCGCTCGCATCTTGGGATCAATGCGTGTATCGTATACAAACTGAGGCAGAACATCAGATGCTCCTGCCACTGTCACACTTTGTTTACGTGATGGAGGTTCGACTTTGACTGATGGCAGTATCAACGGATCATCAACTGCTGCCGAACCCTCTTCATATCTGAACATCACAATTTCATATCAATACATTACATGTATGTAACATATCATGTTTCATCTGATAACACCAGCAATAAGTAAGCGGCTCTTGTATGCATCAGTGAGAGAGAAAAGAGCGGGGGCGAAGGTATTATACTTCCACTGACTGTATCAAACAGGCTTAAAGGCATAAACAAATCTGGGAAGGTCATTTATTGTAAAGTAATAGTAAAAAGTTTTTTAAATAATTTGAAAGCGCCACTAGCAAATGTTATTGCAATGCTGTAACCTGTACATTAAGCTGGCAAGAACTATAGCCGACACAATTAACTACAAAAATTGATTTTTCACCACGGGAATACAGCAACAGATTGAACAGATATATATGATGCACCTGAATTACACACACTGTAGAAGTTTAAATTCTTAAAAATGACGCGAGCAATGCTGGGCACAAGTGCTAGTAGGTCTATAAATTTGTTCACTGCGGATGGATTCTAAGTTGGGGTGTGCAATAAACTCAACTTTTATGGTAGCAGACTACTTTAAAAGAAAAACAAGAAGGATGGCTATCGCCAATGGAACATGCGTCAGTTTTTGCACATTTTGGCCTCCTCTGGGACAATCGCGGTAAATGTTACATGGATGGAAAGAGGATTCAATGCTAGTCAAACGCATCACAGCATGTACCCATCTATCTTCAACCGTTTACGAGCTATAGCGAGATATTGGTCGGAAATTGCAACTTTTTCTTACCCCCTTGCATTTCATGCCCTTGTTGGGGGTGTTCCCATTGGAATTCCAGGAAAAAGTTTGGACCTCAGAAAACTAGAATCATGGGGCTACCAGGCAGTGAAGACAATTTGACGATAGGTTGAGCCGTTTCGACACAATACAAGCATGTGACGGACAGACAGACAGACGGACAGACGTCCTATAGCTATAACGTGTGCAGTATGACTGACGCACGTTAAAAACTAAGCTTCGCACAATTTTGCAAGTAATAGACATCTTCAAAGAACACTTCCCTCTACTCACCCATCAAACTGATCACCAGCCAGCATTGTCAGAGTGTTGCCAATTGTCGACAGACGCTTGCCGATGTTGGTATCAATGTGGATGTCTATTCCACGCATTTCCCACTGCACATTCAGAATCCATTTAGCATTCAAGGCTGTTGAGTCGGTTGCAGCTGGGCGTGGGTTGAAAGTGCGCGAACACACCTCGTATGTGCCATGGGGTACAACAAGTGCATTCATCACAATATCCGACTTCAGATCCGGTTTCCAGTCATCCCATGATACTTGAAAATCATCGGCAAAACGCAAGCAAAATCCTACAGACATCATTTACAAGATAATCACTCAGTGACCATACCAAGAAATATCAGTCAGCATTCTATTCATGTGTAAATATTCATATTTAACATTAATACCAACCAGTAACACACACATTAACTCATAAATGTGACAGCACTCGCGATGGTGGATGCAGATAATAGCAGCCTACAGGCAGACTCGCAGCCAAAGTCAGTCAGCTTATTATTATTATTATAGCAGCAGTATAACATATCAGTGCGACCTAACTCATGCTTATACCACATTGCCTGCAGCCATGGCTGATCACATGCATAGAATGTCAGTAAAGTACAACAGAGTAGAAGTGTGCATATCTCTGCTTATGTGATACTTCTAGCAGTAAACAGATCTATCTTCATTTGCTGCAGGGAAGCCACATCAGCCAGGCTTACGACTGCTCCAGTGCTGAGGCATGCCCTGTTTAGTTCATTCGCAATGGAGTGTCAGTTCAGTCTTAAACAGATTATCATTATTTAACAAAATGAGGTTATTACACAAACAGCTCAGAATGTGTGACACAAATTTCATTCATAATCCACACATGCTATCATCTATAGTTGCAATACATCACAAAAGTATATTTTCATGCAACCACACATAATAAAAGGTATCAGCCAGAACAGGATTTAAACCTTACCCTGAAATCGGCCTTTGCTGACCAGTGACTGGCATGAACAAGCAGACACTTGTGTACTTTCAAGTGTAACGACCAGCGCTGCTCCAGGCTCATCGATCTTGTTTGTGGTAGCAAATATGCCCTGCAAAGTGCCAATGACAGATGTAAGGTACAACAGAAAACTCAACACAGATAGAACTAGAAGCTGGGCACTCAAAAGAGTGCTCACACAAACTCTCAGCAACATTTAAAGAGTAGTATCAGGTAAATGAACTTCAGATTTAGCTAAAAGTGTGCCATGATACTTAACATATTTTCAGCAACCAACAGAAATATCATATCAGCAGATAAACTCAAAATACTACAAACCTGATTCATAGGCAAACAAATGCCGAGATCCTCCACAGTTAGCTGTAGAAACAGTGTCCCAGTCTGAGTCTGCGGAGCTGCAGCAGGTGCAGCATGTTGAAACTGATGTCCAGCCAGCGGCAGCTTCTGCAGCAGCTGATGGGTTGCTGCCTGTATTTCTCTGTTCAAAGCCAACCTCTGCTCCGTCCAGTACTCGTAAGCGTTCTTGTAGTTCAGCCAGACTAGAACAGCTGTAACACATCAACACTTGATTTGCACAGTGCAGAACATAAATATGTTGGCACTTTCCACATGCAGAAAAACAGATAAAATAACAATGTTCTAATGTTATAATCCAAAAGCCTTCCTCGGACTGGAAGTGACCGAAAGAAAGACCCAGCCATGCCTGGCTACGTGCAATTGAGGCAAATTTGAAGCCACTGAATATTGGCCTCTCGTCTGCATGGAAGAAGGCAACCAATCGGAAGAACTGGCGATCAGTGGTGGACATGGCAACGCTCAAGAAGAGTATGCCATGAGAAGAAGAATGTCAGTGTGTCATGTGATTCACAATACATATGGCCTTCAATTACACAACCATCAGCGACAGAAGACCAGTTATTATGTCAAATATGCAATATCATCAGTTGGTTCAGTGATTGTTTGCAGGGTACCGTACATGACAAGTAATAGAACTGAATGTGACTAGTTAGTTAGTTAGTAAGTAAGCACACTTATCAGGCGTCAGTTCACAAGTCACTCGCGCCATGACTACAAAAACAGATATGTCTTAAGTCTAGAAGTCAAGAAAATGTCGTGTACAACAGTGACGGGTTGTGAGTGGCGACAGGCAGGCTGTTCCATACACACGGCCCAGCATACCATATGTAACAAGTTAACTAAGTAACAAATAAACAAATTAATGTCAAAATGCAACTTTAAGCTAAAAAGAGATGCTGTGGTTGATGCCAATAATCACATAAACAATGCCAAACTGGTGAAACAGATGCATTATAACAACAAAGGTGGATACTTCGCCTGACGTTATATAAATATATCCAGATGTCAATTGTTTAAATCAGAGTGAAAATGTCAGCAGAGGGGCATAGTACAAATGTTGAAGGCTACATATCAAACGAAATACACTGGTTTTAAAGGGACACTCCGGCGCAGAATTGCATATATATTTTTTGGTCCATCTTGAAAGTATATACTATCAGATATTTTTCTATAGCAAAATTGTTCCTA
>Ga0209145_1000272_pt1 | contig 10603 bp, 6 predicted proteins | sample WorMetfiPIANOSA2_FD_187396 | JGI IMG/M metagenome (GOLD analysis project Ga0209145, IMG submission 187396) | Marine gutless worms symbiont microbial communities from Max Planck institute for Marine Microbiology, Germany - Olavius filocauda... | ecosystem: Host-associated > Annelida > Digestive... | reverse complement strand
ATAAGAAGAATTATGCAAATGACAAGAAATTGCCAATATTAGTTCTCACAGCTCTATTTCATGGACAAAAAAATAGAAATTCATGTCATTTCATTATGTGGAAATACAAAAGTAAACAAACCAAACAGACTTACTTCAAGCGTATTATTCTGAGCATTCAAGTCATCATAACTGGCTGTGACGTGTCGACATAACTCTATCTCCACGCTGTCACACCACTGATTGACATGCTGCATACCAGCATCATACTGGTAGACTGACTGGTCCGCCAATGCTCTCTGAACTTCTTGCCATCTCCCGTCTATCTCGTGAACTTGTCGTGTTACATCTGACGCCACATCCTCATCACACACTGTCAACAGAAAACTAGAGGCATCGTGCAGTTCTTTCAACTTGCCTTCCAGTTCATTGAGATCTTTGAAAAACTCCTAGAACCAAAATAGATCATAAATATATGCTGAATAATACAGTATAAAAGAAGTATGAAGCACAAGTAACAACGAGTACAGAAATGATAAGTTTTGATAACAATGTTAACTCTGTTTTAACGATACATTAATGACTTCTGTATTGCCAGGCTGGGCCAGCCCGTTCTAGGTCTGACAATACTACTATTGAACTGAACTAAACTGAACTGAAACAAAACTAAGGTGCAAAAAACATTTATTTCACTTTCTATTCTATATCATAGAAAGCCTCAAAAACAATGCGTAAGGTTATAATTCAATTGATTATGATTTTTACTTTATTTTTAATTAATTTTTTACTATTAATGTATCTGCTGCATTCTTGCAAATATAGATCTATATAATATTAATAATAATAATAACAACTGAATTTATATAGTACCACAAAGTCTTGATATATAAGTATAATCTAAATTTAAATAGTTACATTTATATCCTGCATTACATATTCTACAACAAATTTGCAATACATCTTAAATAATTCTACCAAAGTATAAAGGTCCAACGTTAACCAAATAGCCCAAATAGCAAATAACCAACACGTTATTTACCAGTTAAACAACATACAAAATTTGTTTACAAAAGTAAATAGACATATAGTTTTACTTTTACAATAAAGTAAAAAAACAAATCTTTTACAGTGAAAAGCAATAAGTAAGAGAAACTGTACCAATCACTACTACCACCAGTCCACCACCATCACTACCACTTTCAGTTTTTGTTCAGTGACCAATTCTCTGCAATCATCACATGTTATGCCAAGTCCCCCAAAGTCTCATTAAGAAAGCCTTTTGGGGACTGCTCGAGCGAGATTCTTGACAGGCCAGGTGCCAAACCAACAGTGTCAAAGCACTGAAAGAATACTCTGATAATGATTTATCTTCTTTGTCAGTTTATATACCAGGGTAATAGAATTATCACCTTAATCCTGCCACAAATGTTTGATAATACAGTACCAAATCACACACTACAATGTAGGTAACTTTTTCAACAAAAGTGAACTGTAACAGACAAACAGAAACTGCTGCCAACCTGCCAACCATCGGCCCGGTGATTCAAGACTTGTTCTGCCTCAGGAAGCCAGTTAAAGAATGCACTGCTGGACGTTGTGTACTGGTGCCAACGCTCAGCAGTTTCCTCCAGTAACGACCTCACAGTTTTCAAGTCAACCTGCAGCTGGTACCAACGAGTCTTGATGCTCGCAGTCGACCGGTCGACATTCTCGCTTATCACGTGGTCTAACAACACCATCATTTGTCATGTTACATACATGCTGTGAGATTGCAAAAATATTAGACAAATGCTGGGCAAACTGAAACTACACGTATCTAGGACAGCTTTGACTGAGCAGAAAAAACAGTCTTTTGAACTTTCAGTTTGCAGATAAAATATAGAGATGGTGAATGAACTAGATGGCCCTTTGCAATGCGACAACAAACAATATCAACAAACACACAATCAAACTTCATCTGGTCTTTCTGATCTCCAGCAATAACAATATGCATTCCTCCTCTGCTAAGTTATTTTCTGATGCACATTTTAACCTGTCATTCACCTTACTCGCTTTCCACACATCTGCTCTAACTACAGGGAACTTCACTCATCAATATAACACAGTAACAACCTCCAGGCACCATCTAAAGATGCACTACCTTTAGTCAGCCTTCTCCACCCCCTAGCGACCCTCTCATGACCGACCCACATTCATATTCAACTTCTGCCCTGTATAAATAATTTAGTTACTTACTGACTTACTAACATACTTACTATGTTAACACTTGTTCAAGTAAGCTTGAAATACCATGCGTCAAGCTTTAGTCATGAAATGCACAAAAAATGACAAAACCCACTTTTATAGTTGAGCTGCTTGCACATGACAGCATTCTTTTCAATTTTCACCAGCAACACGTTGATATGCTTCAGTGGATTCTCGTTACCAATGAACTCCTGCATGTACCACCAACAGTAGGTCTCACCACAATACACTGCATAAGAGTGAGGTGACAAGGCTTTATGAGCATCATTTTAATGCTGACAGCATATTTCAAATGCTAAAGGCAAAAATAAAATAAAAAAGACTGATCGGTTAAACACTAACAGCCAAATGTAGGCCTATCTAGCAGTCCCGGTACGAAGAAAACTTCAACACACATCATTATCCACATACTTGTCTACACTGTGGAAATGCATTAACACTGTAGAGTATATATCAAAAAAGCACACGTAGTTGTTTTGAGCTGTTAATAACCAATATGCACAAAGTATAAACTACATATGTGTGCAAACAGGAAACAACATTTATAATTTGTAAAAGCTACAACCAGACGCAAACCACTGAAGGTAAGGTAAGCAAGGTACATACTTGATAGTCGTTAAGTAGCCGAGTTACATCATCCTCACTGGAATACTTGACACGCCATGTCTCAAGGCGTGCGACAATCTCGGCCAGATTCATCAGCAGTCGGTTGTTCAGTTCTTCAAATGTCAGCTGTGCATGCAACTCGTTCAGCCGAGTGGACAGCTTGTCGAATCGGTGAGCCATGTTATCCAGCTGTGGCTCTGGCACAACTTGTCCCTCGACTTCAGCAGCAGCACTACGGTACTCCAGAAATGCTCTTTGCTTCTCCGGGAATTCACCTTGCAGCATCTAATATCAACCACCAACTAACATTTGACGGCTCACACAACATAAAGTCACACATATGTAACTGTTTAATGGCCATTTGCTAAGTTTACCTTGGTTAGCCAGTCATGCATAAGTCTCCAAGGAAACTTTATAAGATGCTGAAGCCTGAAGCAGTACTTTTACAGACTAAACGCTATTCCTGATGCCCAACTAACAAGTGTCAAAACTCACATAACATAAGATCTTTTTTTAAATGGCATCAATCAATGGTTCACAAATATTATACACTTGCACATGTAGTTCTTCAACATAACTAATGCCAAAGGGCTATTACCATCACACATAATGATTATAATTCTTTAATAGTTTACTGTCCAAAAATTAACGATTAATTAATTGCTAATTTCAATTAAAAGATATTCAACAAAAATCAGTTTGGATTATTATACATTATTAAGTTTCAAGCAATTTTCCAGCTTATATAAAAATACAATCTGCATAACTCGGGATCTTCTGTATAGAAAAGATGTAATACATATACACAGAACAGTTTTAGTGAGGAAATGGTTTTCATTGGCTTGTCAGCATAGCAAAGACATACAAACTAGTAATGTACCATTAATCAAATTCTAACCATTAAATTTGTTGAATGTTTTCTAATTTTTTAACAACAAATCACATGACTAATCATTTATTTGCCAGCCCTAGTCATTACCCATTATTATGGCGTTGCAAGCATTACAACATGTATATTTCTTGGAAAAAAACACAATAACAGCGATGACCGTAATCCAAATCAAGCAATCTTATCAAATAACAAAATAACAAAAGCCAACAACCACAGACTGCCGATCTTACCGATATATCGGCAAGCTGCTGCTGAACTGATTTCACAGCACTGGCTGGTGAGTCATGCTCATCAGCAGGAGGCATCGCCCGTAGCTGTTCCTCAGCACGGCACAACCAGTCACCAATCTGTCCGAGGTGGTCTGGTAGACTGTTGTCAAGCTTCCGCAGCCACAGATGTGTCTGATCACAAGTGTAACTCCAGCGGGACTTCAAATGTGCCAGCTTCTCACTCGTGATGCAGTCCAGTGGCACCGCATTGCTGCTTGATGCCGATGTCAATCTTTGCTCAACGCACATTTTTAGTCGTTTAAATGTCCTTCGTCGTAGCCGGAGATCTTCAGTGAATTGGAGGTATTGCTGTTAGATGCAAAACACAACGGAGTAAGTTATCAGAACATATTAATCATTTATTTACCCAGCCCTAGTCATTATCCTAAGTTATGATGGTGTTATAAGATTTATAAAGTGCATATTTAATTTAATGATAATATAGTTAAACAATTACTGGTAGCTCAAGAGCCTCAGCTGTACAGACAAATAACTTGTAAATGGAGTAATTTGTTAGAATGGTTTTTCAACTTACCGAGAACTCTGTTTCACGAGCATATACTGGCTCATCAACAACCCGTAGTGTTTGATCGGCCTGATCCAGCCACTGGACTAAATCCTCATATTCATCATTCTCAGTCCTTGGACCAAGGTTCTCTTGCTCCGCCTGATACAACAGCTGAAAAAAAACACAACTCGATTAAAACATGTTATGATAATTATTACCAAAATCAAAATAAGCTGCAATTTAAGAAATAAACGGATTTCCTAATAATCATATATTTAAAAAACTAAATACATAATGGTAAATTCAAAATGCGGAGCTATAATTTAACTTACTGATAATGAAAAACAAAAGTGAAAAGTTACAGTAATGCAAAATCATATTAAAAACATACTAAAATGTAAAAAAACAGAAAAACGTATTAACGGAATATTAAATAATTTAACAGAAATAAAGTTGTTAACAACCAAGTCTCACCAAGTGATATTGAACATTTCATTCATGCGTGATCACAGATGCCATAAACACATGCAAAAAAACACAACCAAAAATAACATATAAATAAAACTTCAAAATCATATCAACACAGTTTTGCATATAATTTTTGCAACTATCGATTTTTCTTCTCATGCCGTAAAATACAGTGAAATCTTGGTGAATGCAGACTTGACAGAGATAGAGGAGTAAAAAATGTATAACGAAAATTTATGTTATTTTCTTACAAAGTTATGCAACCAAATACAAATTCTTTGTGATTAGGTTAAATACTTTTAATCATGTCATTAGTGTCCCAGCAAAGCATAACATACAGTTTTCAGGGTACGAAATTCTTTGACGGGTATACTGTATAGAACTATATGCATTATATGCATCAAAACACCAACATCAAAACCAACTACTAAACAACAAAAAGCTTAAGCACTCAGAGGTCAAATCTACATTGAGTCTGACCACACCATGCACCTACATGTACTTATATTGCAGAAAAAAAATTATATGGATATAATTCCTTGCGACTCGCTAGTTTTAACATTTGGATGTAATTTTATCAACCAGCAGTCTCAGCAACAGATCCTCCATAATGTAAACGAATTCTCTGGAAGTGAACATCATTGACATTGTCAGGTAATATGCTAATTAAATAAAATAAAATCGCCAATTCAGTCACCCCAACTTCTAATGAATTATTCCTTCTCTCAAGGCTACTCCTCTTAAAATAATTATAAACATTTCATCAACAACTTTCTGACATGAACGAACAGAGATGACTGACAGATGCATAACCTCCTCGACTGAGGTTACAATGCACCCATTCAATAACACCATGCAATAAGCCATTAAGCTCAAAGTTACATTAAGCAAAAAGTTACAAACAAACAAAAACGGTTCACTTTCATGCTAAACGAGAACGCCACTGCAGTAGCAGTATACACTAGGGAATGAGTTCACATGCAGAGCACTTCACTCAAAGACGGGACAGTCAGACCACCCACGTTGTCAGCTGTTAGTAAGCAAGAGCAACTGTTGCACACATGCACGCATTGCCATCACGCAGCTCGCTGTTAACCTGATCTGATGCTTGTGTCATCGGCCGTTGGTCTGCTTTTCTGTGGTCAGTAAATGCGTCCACGGATGGCCGAGCATCCGCCAAGCTCCCAGACAGATCCAAGTAGACATCAGGTAGTGAGTCATTGATGCCTGATACTTCATCGGCCAGCACCTCGTTACTTCTGATTGGTACATGAAGTACGTCTGCGGATTGGACATATTCTTCTCTGTCGGTGATTTCAGCATCTGAGACTACTTGAACATCTTCATCACCAGATATGTAAATAGTCTGATCACTGCTATTACTGACGTTGCTAATCACAGCCACTGACTTATGGGAATTCTCTGAAGCCATTTCCTCACACGGATCAATTACCTGACAAATGTGACCGTGAGCAGTAGTGTCAGATTCCACATCATACTTGCCAGCAAGTATATCTACCTGAGGGCCAATCACATTGGCAGGTATCACCTCTATCCTGGAGTCTGACTTAGTATCACCATTAAACACTGAAACAGAAGCAGATATCTCTCTATCTGAACTAGTGAAATCGTCAAGCACCATAACAATAGGAAATGATGTGTCGGAAAACATTTCAGTGCCGACCTGATCACATGCTGCTAGTGTACTGACAAAACTGTCTGCTGCTGAATCAGAAACTGAATCAACAGTTGCGCCTCTTGGGTCATTATCATCACTGTTGACCTGGTCTAATGTTGGTGTCTTTCTTGTATTTTCATCATCATCTGCTTCTGTGGTTTTTATACAAAGAGTAGACACCGTCTTGCCAGACTGTGTAGCATCACTCAACGTAGCCAAGGCCATCACAGAAGTATCCAATGATTTCTCTGAATGTGCAGCAACATTCTCCGTGCCATCAGCGTCTGGTGATGTCATCACGTGCAAAGTCACAGCCAGCTCAGGTGAGTCTGATGCTGAGCACAGTTCCATCTTAGAGTGGTTTGTTGTCATTCCAGCATGTGAAGCAACATTCAAGTTGGTCAACTCAAAATCACTCAACGTGGCTGCAGCCATTTCGTATGTATCCAGTGTCTTCTCAGAACATTCAGTATCTTTCGTCTCATTCACTGTTACCTCAGGAGCATCTGGAGTTATTACACCATTACTCCGAGACTTAGCCACAACCAACGCTGAAGAGTCCATAGATTCCCCAGCATATTTAGACTCACTCATCTTGGATGCTGTAACTTCACAAGTTCCCAGGGTTGGTACAGGCTGTGTGCCATTGTTCAACGTTGTTACAGCCATCTCAGAAGTCTCCAGTCTTTTCTCCAGCTGTGCTGTATCTTTCAGCATCGATATGCTGAATCCAGAAGTGCCTTTGGTTCCGTGTGCATCATTCAATGCAGACGTGTTCTGCTCAAGAGGTTCCGGTGTTGTCGAGAGGTGTGTAGGTGTTGCATTGTTTGCCTCTATAACTATAATTGCAGGAGTGTCTGATGTTGTTCTTGAGTGCATATCATCACTCTGAACTTCTACTGTAATGTCATGCATTTTATGCATTATTATTGTACTGTTCACAGTGTCACACAACCCCATTACTTTGTTGTCCTCTCCTCGACTTGTTTCTGAATCTTCATCTAAGACAATCTCTCTTCCCACACCTGTGACACTATTTGGCATATTAGAGCTCTCAATACATCCAGGTTGTGCTGGTTTCTTCCCGGATGTTTCTGACATCTCTTCTGAAAGCTCTATGTCCAGAACATCGACAATGCCTTGTAATTGTTCAAAATTGCTCTTTTCAGTAGAAACAGTAACATATTCCATACCAGCCTTCTTAGTATCAGTAGCACCCCCTTCAAAGTTGGGACAATCATAAAGCCTGGCTGGCTTCTTAATGTTACAAAGTGATGAAGTAGAAACTGCATCAGTTAATGACTGCACAGGTAATAGATCTTCACTTCTGACAGTTTCTGAATGAAATACCTGATCACAGCTATCAAAACCTCCCACTAAAGGCTGTTCTGCTAGTGGCTTTTCTGCAGTGTCTCTGTCATAAGTAGACGACCTAAAACCACCATTATATCTATAATTATCTAGTGACTGTTGCTCACACATCACATCAGCACCTTTAAGTTCTTCTGTATTAGCTTTATCAGTTCTGTCACTTTGAGTCACTGTTTGTGTTTCATGTGGCACACCTGAAAGGCCACGACTACACACGTGGGTATAGCTCAAACCTACACCAGCATGCTCTGCAGCCAGACCAGCATTTAATGAGGTTCTTTGTGTATAATGGACATTCGTAACATCAGTCACGTATTCATTATCATGTTTACTGCAATTGTATATGCCTTCCAATGACTCTGATTTTACACCAAGATTACTGTTAAATGTGTGGTTGGCTGTGTAGTGTGGCAGGATTCCATTGAATCTGCGAGGTTCGGAAGCTGCACGAACGTAATGAATTCTAGAAGCTGATGGTGTCTGGCGAGCCACAACTGTCTGTCGGACAACAGGAGACTTGCTCGTTGGTGGTGCCAACTTCTTCTCAGATTTCAGTTGCCGTACAATGAAAGAATAAGAATTAACAATGTTCTCACAGGACACAGACTTCAGTGCCTGCTTTTGATATGAATAACGGCGAACACCTCTACCACTAAGGTGCAGGTAGCTTGGAGTGTCTGGTGCATCGGGAAGTAGCCGATCCCAAGAATGATGTCGAGTACGACTGGCTGATGTATCTCCCATCACTGCTAGCCTGTCTTGAGGTGATAAACTCCTACCTGATGTAGAAATATCTTTCACCGACCTTCCTTGATCACTCTCTCTTGTATCCAGATGAGCACGATGCTGTTCTCTCCTGCACAGATTATAAGGACGGTTCTCGATTATTTTACAATTGACATTACCCTGACTTCTTGACCGCCGAGACGTGGATGTCACTTTCAAGTGTGCAACATTATCACAGCTCAATGACATTCTACAACCATTTAAGTATTTACCAACAGGATTGCTTCTGTGTATTTCCAATGGTATACACTCTTCTGCTCTGTGAATTTCATCTGAGGAAACACACATACCTGTTGACATATTGGAAACAGATGCCACCTGATGATGTGTCTGTGATGCTTCTTGACTGACTGAATGTAAGGAATGTTTACGTTCACTTAACTGTTCAGCTGATTCGCTTCTCTCTGTGTCTCTCAACCTCACCGATAATCTCTTGTCAATATCACATCTCTCGTACTTGACAACACCAACTTTCTCAGACTGAACTGTGGCAGAACATCCACCATCAGCAGCAGGACACACTGCAGTCGGTCTCTTATCTGTTTGAATTTTATCTGCATTACACACACCTATAGTGACTTTCTGAATAGTTTCAGTCTCCTCAATGTTGCACACAGAAGACTTAACTTTTGATATGTACAAAGTAACTTCTTTTCTTTTCTCGGGCACTCTGCAATTTGACACCTTAAGAACACTGTTATTGTCACGAGAACTATTCTCGTGCACACATGGCTTCACAAGCTGTACAGGTCTAACTGATAATGTAACGCAGTTTCTGGCATTATCCACGAGAATCAGACCATGTGAAACAGGCACACGAGGCTTTAACTCAGCCACAAAGTTCTCTTCAACTGGTAACTGTCGATTTGTTGGATTCAGCGAATGATTATCACAAACCCGCACAAATGGCCATTCATTGCTGTCATCAAGAAATGCAGATAACTCGGTAGAGCTGATTGACCCCAACTCAGACCGGAAATCTTCGCTGTGTGCATACAGCATTCGATAACCAAACGACATGTCTAGATTCTGACTTTCCACACAAGACCAGCAGTCGGAGAATGCAGAGGACGACAGTGACAAGCAATCGCCAGCCACAGAAATACCATGACTTGTTACAGACGGCAATGATGAAGGCGCAAGCTGGTCATGCTCCAGGTCGCTGCTGGCAACGGCATTTGGAATGTGTCGTGCTATTAATACTGTGTCAAATAATGCTGCTGCTGAGGCAGAAAGATTCGACGGATGCTGCCAACAATTAATATCAATGAACAGCTTCAAAGTATACAAATTAACATTACTAACCACAACAGCACACAGTATTAACTCAACAAAACAAATAGTAATAACTGACAAAAAATTGAAAAATGAAAATAACACTAACTAGAAACTGGGCAATCGAAAGACTGCATAACTTATGCCGGCCACTCGATCACCTTCTTGCACTTTGTGACCCCGTGACCTTAACCTTTTTTGGCCTTCTGACCTAATATTAACTGGTGAGTGAGGACTCATGATGGCAAACGCTGGCGATGGCAAAGGATCCCTGTGGCAAATGCTTTACTGTTGTCAGCATGAGTAAATACGGTACAAATGTCATACAAATAAATGTTTAAGAGAACTTCATCTGCTGCTTATTTATGGACCAATCTTACCACTGTACCTGCAATTTCATTGCAAACTTATCTCAACATCTGCCTGTGACACTGTATTATGGACGACATAATTATTCATGTCATTTTATTTTTATCAATAATTAAATACATTTGCACAAAACTTTTCTCCTTTCTAGCACTTTATGT
>Ga0209145_1000271_pt1 | contig 10619 bp, 9 predicted proteins | sample WorMetfiPIANOSA2_FD_187396 | JGI IMG/M metagenome (GOLD analysis project Ga0209145, IMG submission 187396) | Marine gutless worms symbiont microbial communities from Max Planck institute for Marine Microbiology, Germany - Olavius filocauda... | ecosystem: Host-associated > Annelida > Digestive... | reverse complement strand
GTGTATAAACAGGCAAGATTTTTTCAGTTGTAATATGGGCAATCTGACGCACATCCTGCCGGTATTGCAGTGACGCGAAGTAGTCATTGCTTTTGTTTCTAGTTTATTTATTTATTTATTATTTATTATTATTATTATTACCCACAATGTCATTCGACATGGGTAGGATGTTTGAGTCTGTTTGTCCATTTGTCTGTTTGTCTGGCGCATAACTCAGAAACAAAAGGTCTGTAAGTGTTTAAACTTGGTATAGGGAGTGACCTTGTGATATCCTGGAAAGTGGAAATATTATGGTTTGGGGGTTGAAAGGTCAAAGGTCAAGGTCACAGGGTAAAAAAGTGCATTTTTCACTTGTTTGTCCAGAGCATAACTCAAAAACAAATGATCCCAAAGTGTTCAAACTTGGTATAGAGAATGACCTTGGGATATGTGTTAATGTGTATTATTTGGTTGCTCTTTGGTTGTCAGTTCCAGTGCAATCGATTGCCTGGAAAGACTTGTCCCGAAATGACTTATTATGTGTCGAGCGGGACGTTAAACTCTACTCACTACTATTCACCCGTAGGCACTCTGCACATCTCTGGTTAGTGTGGATTTTTTGTTGTTGAGTGATGCGTATGTGTGTTATGAATAGGGTTGTTACACTCAGATTATTTCATCACTGCTGTCGAATCACTGTCACTGAATATTAACCAATGGTGAAATTAAGAGCCTATTAGGCTAGCAGTCTTTGCATGGGTCATGTTGGGTGGTCTGTGTCGTAGCTTTGATTGAGGCCCGGCAAGCAACTTGGATACTGTGTGACTGAGAATGTACAGTCAGTCACTAGTTCAGCAGCAATGGACATGCTCAATTGCAGCATTCAGCTAGTAACATTGATCTGGCGAATGGCATGATCCAATCATCTTGCGATGTGTATGAGTGCAAATTCAGTCATTGGTTACGTCAACTGGTTAACTGAACATCTGTATGTATTTCATGTAGTCATGTTTATAGTTACATTCATGTTTGTTGCTCTACCTTAAGCACCATTACCAAAAGTCATACTTATATTTAGTTATATATGTTTGCTACATATAGTGTATTTGGTAAAAAATTGTTGTATTTATGTGCTCATTTTTGCATTGCAGGGACATGAAGAATACTGTTATTGGAAACAGAAATCAGAAGGAAAAATTTGTCCAGAGTCAAATTATACCTAAGTATGTTAACGTGGTAATTTTACGTCGTTAAGAAAGTGTCATTAAAAGAATTTTACTGTGTGTATTTTGAGGATGATACTAAGTAAACAGAGACCTGAATTGTAAAATTTTGTAGTTATGCTGCTTGCAGTGATATCGGCAAATACATTTAATGTTTTTAGCAGCAGGCTAATAGCATTAATTAGCTTAAGCCGTAGTGAATGCTAAAAACGTTACCTCTAATGGTATAATGGTTATATGGTAGCGGCCCCCTATGATTGATTTATTGATTGATTGATTGATTGATTGATTGATAACATTTCTTTGTGACAGTGGTTATAGTTAAGTTAAGCATACACGTGTGCTGCAAGTGGACATTGGCAGTAGCATGTGATTGTGATGAATATGTTAGTGATCAGTGATCTCTATCTTAACCAAATATCTGCTGGTCATTATCACTTCTATTTAAAACTACAGTAAACAGTGTTTTAGTTACATGTTAAGCATATATTATGTTACTGATTTGTTGTGTTGTAACTACAACCTGTAACTCTACGAAACCAACAAGTTCCTCCTTATAATAATAATAATAACAATAATACGTATATCGGCGATGACAGAGAGCATTTGTTTTTATTTCAACGCATGTCTGCTGCCATGCTGCACGACGGTTTTCCCTCTGAGGACCACCCGGACTAGTTTTTCTTAATTTTTCCCCACCCTCGTTTTTATGAGGGTTTAAAATAATAATAATAATAATAATAATATACACATTTCTATACCACGATAGGTCATAACTTCAGAGGCGGAAATATGCAATATTTTGCTAATAATAATGAAGCCATGCTGAATATTGCAGCAAGTTATTGTTTTGTGTTGCAAATATTTTCTCACTGAGCTGTTGATGATCATTTACAGATTATTAGAATTGATCGGAAGTGAAACTGTCTCCATTGAACTGAAGGTTGAATCTGTCGTCATTCTTGGTAGTCTTGCCAAGGGACCTGAGCATGTTGTACAATGTGTCTTTGACTCTGGTGTTATGCCGCTGCTGCTGAAAGGTACAGTTGTGGCATTGAATATTTTAGATAACTATTTGTTTGTAAAGTACTTTACTTTCTTCAGTGCTTTGACAGTTGACCATGTTGGTTAGGTGTCAGGAATGGCATCTGAGCTGTAAGTTCTCCAACTACATCAATATTCAGAGGTGGTCTTTCGTGTTGGCTTGGCACAGAGTGTGCAGGACCGAAATGACTTTGACAGCCACTTCACGAAGTCCACACAACCTTGTGACATGAATACACATGGTCTAATTACATAGCTAAGCTAGCTAAGGTCCTTCCTGAGCCACAAGGGCCCATAGGGCGGTGCTGATCTCCATTTCTGTAGCCCTCAGCCAGACACTAGCCGAAGCTGCAAGTCCACAGACACGAGGCTGTTTAGCTCCCAGCTTGCACCGGTACCAATTTATACTGCTTGGTGAACAGAGGCACATGTGTGTGAACAACTTGCCCAGAGTTGTGTGGAGCGGAGCAGCCAGGACTTGAACTTGCGACCTCTCCGTTGCAAGTCCAATACCCCAACCACTATGCCACCATGCCACACTAATTACACAGACCTAGTAGTAATTAAGACGCAACATCTACTAAGCAGAGTAGACTGCCTGGCCCACTGGGGTAAAAGTGCAGCTTCAGCACCGTAGTTACTGTAAGCCTGACTAATGTTGCTTTCTTTGAAAGAAAGGAAACGAAATAAATTCCAGAGGTTTCGCTGGTAAAATTTGGGTACCGAGCCTAACTTATGGTAATCATGGAAAATATGCCAATAAGACAAGAACACTGGAGTGAAAACCAAGAGCATCAGTGTTTGCTGTTATGTGAACATTGTATTTCATGGTTTACTAGTTTTCACACAGGTTGAATTGTTGCTAGAGTTTGTAGTGCTTCAATAAAAATAAGAAGTATTCTTTAAATTCAGTACATTAAAAAGTAACGCATTACAGTTACTAGTTACTCTCATCAAAATGGAACTACTGTAGTTAAGTTATGAGTATGTAAAACTGTTACAGTAACACATTACTGTTGCAACGTGTTACTACCCAGCACTGTTGTTTAAATGTTGTGACAGATGTCCAGCATGCTGACGTAAAGTATGCTGACGCATGTCTGTGCTGCCTGCGGACACTCGTCGGTCGACGATCATCGTCGTGTGTAGACATCATTTTCAGTGTGAGCGTTTTTGTGCCTTTGCTCTTTGTTAGTGCCGCTTGGTTTAAACACAGCACTGTGTGACTTGTTTGTAAGTCTGCTCTGATAACTTAATTTTAATTTTTTAATTTTGTTAATTCTGTTAATTTGTTCGCACAAATACAAGCATAGTTTTGCTGTTTATTATACAGTTGGTAAAGCGACTGTTGTAAACTGATAGATGTGATAACAGTGTGTGTTAGTGTATCATCCCTTCATCACTTCGATACTGTTGGTTAGGCAATGGAAAGGACGCTTTACTCTTGCAATCCCCAAAGAATAACCTTGTCCTTGGGGAACCCAGTCTAACCTGGATTAACTTTAATAAAGTTAAGTTAAACATATCTGAACTAGTAGTAGTGCTAGTACTGCAGCACATTAGTCGTAGTAGTCATCATAGTCGTATTACTTGTAGTTAGTAGTTGGTTTACTAACAACATTGTTACACACAACTCATGCCATGGTATCATAAATTTACATTCTCATCCGTGTGAGTGTGTGATCTAGTGATTTATACTTGTGCACATTGTTATTTTGTAAGGCTGAAAGTCGTCAAAGAATTACAGTGCATACCACGGTGCACATAGCATGCGTATTGTATTATAAGATGATGTCTTAATGCTTCAGATGTGTAAAGCAGTGAATAATTTGTAGTACAGTTGGTACTTTTCTGTGTTAAGCTCATAGTTGGTAATCTACATTATGTTAACTGTGAATGGTGTCTTTTTTGTGTTTATTTTCTACAGAATCCTGGCCTCGTTCCATATCTCATTAGTATAATGCATCGCTCAATGTGTACACAAGAGTGTGTTACTACAATTCTGTCCAACAGCTGTGCAGTGAGTGTTCCGTTACTTTTTCACGTTGATGTTGAACTTCCTGTAAACTCTGTTGGTATAAAGCCGCATTTACACCAGATGCATGTGGCCGGATACAAGTATCCCGGACGAGCAACTTGTATCCGTCTACATGTTGACAGATACATGTCGACAGATACAAGTTCTAAGCAGTGTTCTACTTGCGGATACAAGTGGATACATGTAGCCATGACGACAGGTTTGTCGCCGATACAGGATACATGTAGATGGCAACAAGGGATACAAGTGCATACAACTTGTATCCGGGCTACATGTATCAGGTGTAAACGGGGCATAATGCAGCATATACTATTTTCAGTGACATTGTTGGAGCTTTGGAAGTTGCACAGAATATATTCGTTCCTTTGACAGTTTTTGAGCATTAACAGTGGCTTCTGACCTGTAAAAATACCACTGGTCATCAGTCTCCAAAGAGTGCCTTCGTTGCCTTTGGAAGGCTACTAGTTTACCCAGGTGAAACTGGAACGATGCTGCTAAAATGGTTGAGTGTGAAAGTAACACATATACAAGTGTATATAAAATGTATATGTATATAAATTAAACTTTTTTCTATATGCCTTTTATATGTCTTTTGACCCATGAGCTGACCCGACCGCGAGGTATTTGACTTGGTGACCCGAACCAGTTGGTTTGATAGGAGTAGTGTCTATGCCAGAAGTTCCAAACTACATGTACCTTATTTACAGCAGCACAGATTGCAGATGACCCGTGACCCGACCTGACCACAATTGTGCTATCAATTGTTCTGTGCAGTTCTATGTCTATGATGACACTAATAGTGTGCAGCGCTATTTGTGCAGGAAATGAAACTCTAAATCCAGTTATTGTGCAGTTGTAGTTACGCTGATTGCTTATGTTTGTGACAAATAATGGATGTAAAGAATGATGCGGGAATGACTGTTCGTACTTTGCTGATGAATGTCCATTTGTGTCGCCAGACTCGTGAACATCAGGCTGTTCTGTGCGCCAGTGGAGCAATGTCGGCTCTAGCGTCACTTTTGACATTGTCGACTGGAAATGAGAAAGTAAGCTAACCTCACTGCTAACCAGATACGATTTATTTGTACATTATAGGAAAATTTAGGATATTTATGCATGACACAATTGCTTGCCATTACAGCCATTTCATGTCGTTACTGTGTTACACGTACATACACATTACACGTGCTAATTGTGTGTATGTATTGGCTGCTTTTGTCTAGGTCCAGTTGCCAGTCTTACGATGTCTTGCTGTTATGTGCTACAAAAATTATGTAGTGGCTTCAGAAATTGTTAAAGGTAAAAGCTGATCACAACTAATATAATATAACAAAATATTGAACTTCAGTAATTTTCCAACTTTTTTTTATTTACTAACAGTAGTGAGACAATAGTCATAGTCAGCTTGTATGATTTTGTTGTATAATTTTGAAAATTTTTATAGGCTGTAGTGTATTGCTAGCACTTTGTTAATGGCAACTCCCTTTATCATTGGAAGAAGGGTAAATTTGACTCCATATAGAATGCTGATTGCAGAAGAATTTGTTGCAGTTATAATATTGATAATATTGAATGCTAATTTTGCTTTAGTCTGTCCTGTCTGAATCATAAACATGCAGTTTCCATGTTTATTTGACAGTGACATGTGATGTGGATCCAATCGTTGCTGTACTTGCTCGCCTAGTTGCACGTCGGCACTCTACTGAACTTCAGCTGACCGCTGCCAAGTGGTTTGTGTTTTTGCACTTTTGACTTTTATGTACATTGGGCATATAGTGTCCACACACACCATTTTACCAGCATTTTGCAGGTGATTTTAGCCGTGATTTTCCTTCTCCATTTGTTTGAAATCTGTACAGCCTCTCAGAACAGGCCTGAACTTTACATATCCTCCTTGACATTATTCTGTCAAGATTTCTTCAGATGTCTCCTGTCTCTGTTTATTTCTAACTACCGATACCTCTGATGTCATACAACGTGTGACCCAGTCGCTACAGAGTCTGCAGTTTTTTTTCAGAAATAGTGTTTTTTTGTTGCACTAACTAAAATGCATACAGTCAGTATTATGAATACAAATATGGATGCAGTCGTGTACAATATGATGTGAACTGTTGACGACGTTATGAGTATGTAAAACTGTTAATGTCATTGTGTTGATTGCTGCAGCCTGACGTACCTCTGTCGTGCTGGAGCTATCGATTCCAATGATAATGTCATTATGTTTAAGGTGGGCCAATCATTCGCATGCATTGACATTTCTGTAGTTAATAGTTGACTCTGACAGCTTTGCTGAGTGTAGTTAGTTGTTAACTTTCTGTAAATGGTGCTATCGAGAGGCATTGTTATCAATTTGTAAATGAGTTCATATTTATTTGACACTAGCATGAATGTATGAATTGCAGAGAAAACTATGTGAAATGTGCATATTAATTCAAGGCTGCAGTGATAAAATGCCGGTGTTGGCTATGAATGTTTTGTGCTCTGTATTATAGTGGTTACAGGGATGAGGTGAGAAGGCAGAATGCTCTTTCCATTCCTCACCTTCCATTTCCCTTCCTTTTCTTCCCTGTCTTTTCCTTTCCTTTCTGTTAATTCAGATATGGAGTCAGGGGTAGCACTAGTTTCTGTGCAAAGCCCAGCCACCAATGGTTTTACAGCATTTTGTGCAATAGTGTCATCACCGTGGACTTTTACAACGTGGTTTATAGTGTCGGCAGCATTTCATATGAATATTAATGTCAGTGTCAAATATCAGTTTGTAGAGTACATTGCCACAGAGCCTGTAATGCACTAATGGAGCCAGTAGGCGGAATGTCTATGCAAGATGGCATAGGAGGCAGAACAGTGTTTTGGATTGTTTTGCCTTATTTTAACCACAAAATGTGGTTCAAGTTCATTGACTGTCTTGGTGGGTGGGAGCCGCATGATATTGCAGTTCTCAGGTGAACCAGATTAATTCTTCGATAAGTTTGGCAGCATTGTAGTTATAATATGAATTCATAGTGACGTAATTATCGCCATTTGTAATAATGCATTTGTGATATTATCTTAACTGTATGCACAGACATTGCCGACGCTGATACGTCAATGCAAGGCTGACAGGAAGTGGGAGGAGCGAGTTGAAGCGGCAGAAACACTTGCGTATCTCATAGATGTTGATGTACATCTACAGAACACAGCGGCCATCTCAGATCAGATTATCACTACTCTGAATGAGTACTTCAAGTACCCGGGATCACCGCCTGACGCTTCACTCATGCCCACCACAAAGGTTCAGTTTGATTTGCTTTCAGTACTGCAGCTAACTACATCATTTGTTTTTATGGGCATGGGTAGGATATTTGGCGCTGTCTGTTGGTTTGTCTGTCTGTCTGTCTGTTTTTCTGCAGCATAACTCATAAATGAATGATCTTAAAGTGTTAATACTTGATATAGGGAATGAACTTAGGATATCCTAATGAAATGAAATGATGTGGTTTCAGGTTGAAAGGTCAAAGTCACAGGGTAAATAAGTGCATTTTTCACAGTAGTAACTATTACGCCTATGTTAATGCATATTGCACATTTGACTGACAACAGCAATACTGTGTGGGTTCAAACTCTGAAAGTGGCTTCTAGTTAATTATACTTCTCATGAGTTTCAAAAGGACAGACTAACAGCAAATAATATGATGAATTTTGATGATATTGCTGATGCTGCAACATGTGGTGTGTTGTTATGTCAGAAAAACGATTTTACTGATAGAACTGTACAGGCTTCATCGATATGTTTAAATACAACACATGACTGGTGTCATGTTTAGGATGACATAACCGTTGGCAATGAACTGAGACAGGCAGCATTCCGTGCCTATGCCTCACTGTGTGCTAACAATGAGGACGTCCGTAAGCAGGTTGGCAAAAACTACTAGATCTCTCACTTAATCCATTCATTACTGTGTTACAATTGTACGGGTCTGATCTGGAGTAACCCTGGAAATGTAACCTCATTTTTGCAATAGTAGTGGTGATGATGGTAGTGGTAGTAATAGTGGTAATATTATGAATGCCTTATGCACAGTTATGGTTTCAGTAACAAGATTACAGATAACCGTGCCACATGGCTTACTTACATAAAGCCATCTTCAGCTTTTTAGCAGCTCTGCTCTCTTTCTGCAAATTATGTTACATTGTATTATCGTGATTTTATTGCCAACAGTAATTCTGTATCCATATAGAAGCTTTGAAAGTAGACAAAAATAGATATGTAATGAACAGGACTTTGTGGTAGTACTTTTGAGTCTTTGTGTGCAGTTGACACTATAGGTAGACTGTTACCTGATCATAAATATTCATGAAGTAAAGCAAAGTGTTATAGTTGTTTAAATTTTAGTGAAAACAACTCAACTTTTGTCATTTAAAAAAATACAGATTATTCTATTGAGATTTTGCCTTTAATATTTTTATCGTAGTGTTCTGTGAGAGTAATTTCGTGATATTACTCGGCAGCACATTGACATTTGGGTGATGTGATAGTAAGTAATATCACTTTTTAATGATTTTTGCTGTTTTGATGTGTTACTCACTGCCTTCACCATTAATATGTGTAAACTAGAGCTTTTAGTTGACTAAAAATTTTAGACCATTAATTGGTGTATTTAGTTAATTAATCATTGACTAAATACTTTGTTGATGACTCTACAGTTACACTTGTTGTTTTTAATAGAGTCGACTAATGGATGAAAGCTCAAATATAAACTAGTTTTACATTTATCGACATCGTTATTTATTGTTTCCTTTTTTCTGATGTTAGGTGATTGAGACAAAGAGCTTGATGGGGCACATCGTCAATGGCTTGTCAGATCTTGTTCCTAAAGTTCAGGTGGCTGCTATACGGTGTCTACACAGCTTATCTCGGTCAGTTCGTCAGCTGAGAACCAGCTTCCAAGACCAGGAAGTCTGGAAACCAATTCGCCCAGTGCGTTTGTTGACTTTTATGTTATTGAATGGTCTTCGTAATTTTTGAAAGTATTTGATGTATGATGCCATGGTGAAGGGATTCTGGCTGGCTCTCATTTGTTGTTTTGCCGCTGTGATGTCTTCACAGTCTGGCTCGGACTGCAATGGCAGATCTGTCATTTCGTGTGGAGGAGACAATTGGGGAAGCAGTCGGAGAAATGCTGAGAGCAGGTGTAGGGTCTTTTGGAGGGGGCACCGTGTTTACTTCCCCATCAGAAAGGGATTCTGGAGATGCTGTAAGTTACTTCGGATGCAGCCCCGGCCACCGGAATGTTTTCTCACATTCTAGTTACTCTAGATTGCCTCTGTTGGCACTTGAAATTCTTCTTGGAGTGGCCTGTCCCACATCATCTCATTCCTAAACTCGCCACTGTTTGTGTGAATGGATGAGAATCAGAAATAATGTTACAGTTAACAAAACAACATAAATTTTATGTCTGTTTGATTTTATATTCTATGATATTTCAGATCCATTGCATAAAAATACAGTCTCAGTCTGGATGGATGGACATCAAAAAATAATGGGAATCAGTCTAAAGTCTGTGAAATGAGTCTGTTGGATGGCTACCAAATCGATTTGGTGGAAAGAACTAATGAAAGGCTTTAAGTTTCATTATTTCAGCTTTGGTGCATTCTGGTGTGGCAGGAGTAATAGATGTTGGAGTTTGTTTATTGAATAATGTGTTTTCTGTGTTAGATCTTGCTGAACACAAGTGACGAAGCTCAACTGATGGTTGTCACGTCAATAGCTTGTAATCTCTTGCTGGAGTTTTCACCAAGTAAAGAGGTAACTGGTTGTCTGCTGTAGTTGTACATAGTCATTTGATTTACTCGTTATATTTATGTCCTGAATGTCCGTTGCAGTATTCGTCACTATAATGCTGATGTGTGGATGTAATAATATGATTATACTTGTAAAAAAACTTTACAGTTGAATTTCGTTTTTGTGACTACCAAAACACATCTTTGCTGGACCACATCTTTTGGTGTATTCAGCGTAGAAATACTTGTGTGAGGGCTTGATTTGCAAGAACCAAAAATACTAGCCAAATAAACACTTTCGTTGTGCAAAATCATACTTATGAAGAAAAGAAACCCCAAGTGGATTCAAAGTAACTAAATCAATAGTATTTATTATGCACATTTAAAAAGTAATGAAATTTTGCGAGGTAGTAGGTCTCCTCCAGTGTAATAACCTGTGCAGATTTTGGTGACTATCAGTTAAGAGTAGCTCGGGGACAAATTTTTACGTGCGTCAGCTATGCTGAAGCACGTAATAGCTATAGGCTTGACGTCCGTCCGTCCGTCCGTCCGTCACACGCTGGCACCCTATCAAA
>Ga0209145_1000270_pt1 | contig 10626 bp, 8 predicted proteins | sample WorMetfiPIANOSA2_FD_187396 | JGI IMG/M metagenome (GOLD analysis project Ga0209145, IMG submission 187396) | Marine gutless worms symbiont microbial communities from Max Planck institute for Marine Microbiology, Germany - Olavius filocauda... | ecosystem: Host-associated > Annelida > Digestive... | reverse complement strand
ATATATATATAGTCTTTGTCATCATTAAGGACTGCCAGAAAGGATCGGTAAAGCTAACAATGTGTTTGAAAGACTGAAGATAGTCTAGAAGAAATTTATGCTTCGCAGTCACCGTAAGATTATACGAGTCGCTAGAAATGTCAATCAACGATGCCGTAGAGTGCAGTGGCCTCTGACTGCCAAACAACATAGAAACTGGAAGCCACGTAACAGACAGACGTATCAGCCACGATTACTTGTGTATTATATGGAGGGATGAATCATGAAACAAAGCAGGCAGGACGCGAATGTGATTGGAAAAGATGGATCTTGCCATCAAGGAAAGAAGATTGCTGAGATGGTTAAGGTATTTTTGCGTGTGGAAGATGACAGGATACTTTGTAAATGGATCGTACTAATGCTGTCCGCGCGCGTGGAGCAGAAATAAAATAAACAGTCGCTAAAATGTTTAGAAATGTTTTAGCGTCATTTGCATAATGCAAATGACGCTAAAACATTTCTAAACATTTTAGCGACTGTTTATTTTATTTCTGCTCCACGTATGCGGACATGCTTAAGCGAAAACCAGGAAAGCGAAGAAAGAACTTGATTCACAACATAGTGACCACACGTCAATAGTTGAAGATCATTGACACGGCTTGGGATGAGGTGAAACAGATTGCTACAGGGTTGCCGTGGAATCGTGGATATGAAATTTCGCATCCATATATTCATATCCACCGATTTTACGTGGATATCCATGGATATATATACATATCCATAGATGTATATCCACTGAATATCCACAAAGGACGGTTGGTTTCTATTTTCTACTAGTATTAAAATGTAGGAAAGCAAAGGATAAAACGTTTGTAAATGGTTAAACCAATGATGTGCTTTTATCAAATGCACATGTGTTTACTAGAGGACATAAATGCCATCATAAATTACAATTTTAGTTGAACAGTGTATATTCGTGGTATGGCCTAAGTCTGATATCCGCACATAGATACATCCATGGATATATCCACGGATATCTATATCCACATAAACCTGGATTGCTGTTAACAGAGAAGAATGGTATCAAAGAATGCCTTACTGTGTCTATACCAGTCGCAGAGATGTACTGTATAATTCACTTTTTTCTATTGCACAACCATTAAAATTTATTTATTTTTTCTTCAACATGTTTTGTAAATCTTTATTCACCATAATAATGGTAGCACAACAACAATAAAAAACACAATAACGAACTTAGTCAAACTTAATTGAATTACATATAGGATGACATGATTGTGACAATTGCATATCGATTACAGAGTCATGAAGTAGGCCTAATGTAGTATCGGTTCTGATTGGCTATAGATGGGAAATTTATGTTCTCTTTCGGCACCTGGGGGCACCTGCTCCCTTTAACCCTCTTTCTACGCACCTCGCTGCCTGGATTTGGTCGAAGTATAGCGGCGCCTAATGCTTTTAGTAAGCCTGCAACTGCAGACCGAGTCAATAGAACCGGCCAGCTGTGGTGGGTGTTGACTGTGGATCGACGTAAGCCGTTGTCGCTAGTTTATTGGATCGCGGCTTCTCTACACAAGGAAAGCTCGAAACAAGCTTAGCGCCGTCTTTGTGCAGCAAACGCGCTTATAAGCATGAACTTACCTTTGCGCCAGAATGGCTGGTAGCTTGGGAGCAAGAATACGATGAAAACGTCCTTGTAAAGGTTAATGTGAATATGAAGGTGTTAACACTTTCTGTACATTCAATCTTGTAATTCCGCAGATGTCCGAAGACTGCTCTAAACTCATACGTTAGCTTAGCTTTCAACATTCGTTAACCATCCCACTAGACCAGAAAACTACAGAAGCAGAGATAAGTTGTTGGCTTTCGATCGTAGGCTATATAGCCGTATTGTGCGTGCTTTCATATGTTTCTTTCGTAAATTTATTGAAAAATTTACTCTTACTCATGTAAATGGTTACCCATCAGCTGCAGGTCCGGTGCAAACCAGTGAAAGTTCGCCTGTCAGAGACCGACGTTTTACCACTGAGCCACCCAACCAACTTACTTCGAACTATAGCATCACTATACCCACCAACTGGCTCAACGGTCCAGTTTGGAATATTGCATACCTTTACCGGGAAAAACACTCGTTTTGTTAGTGTCCCATAGTCCACCCCCGTTATGAAGGTCGCTAAACATGCCCCTGCGTCCGGTCATTCCCGCAGCATTCCATACTGCTCGACAGTGTGGAATAACGACATGACCAACGCATTCATCCGCGCACCCGGAATTCCTTTCATCGAACTGCGGCGCGTGCGCTTTTCCGTCCAATTTCCGCCGCCGCCGGCGACACGACTGGCCTGCTACGTGCGCCTCATTAGACGACTAAGTGAGTTCGAACGAGCAGCTCGCGGATTATTATTCATCCACCGACGACCAATTAGTGGAACAGGAAGCGCGAACAGCGACAGACGGATTATAACTAGGCGTCATAATCCACCGCAGCATGTGCCCTCGAGGACATGTGTCCGCCGTCTAGACTCTAATTGCGTAAAAAATTGTAAATCTTTTATTCACCATAATAATGGTAGCACAACGACAATAAAAAACATAATAACGAACTTAGTCAAACTTAATTAAATTGCAGGCTGCAACACAGACATGTGAATTCATATCGATTACAGAGTCATGAAGTAGGCCTAAATGTAGTATCGATTCTGATTGGCTATAGATTTCTTGAAAAAGAATGTAACTATGTTCTCTTTTCAGACTTTACATGTAGGCTACTGTGCGAATTGCGAAAATTTGTAACAAAAGCTTTTTGAACTGAACTGAATGCCCTTTAGTCTTAGTTTTGTGCTGTTTTTTATGTATCTTATGTAGTATCTATGGACATATTTTCATCGTTTATTACGCCAAATGGCAGCACAAGTATGCGGTACATACTATGTATTGTTTCCTGAAATAAACTTGATTTCACATGATCATGAACACCGATTCACATTTTGCATTTATCCCGTCACCTAAAAACTTACTTCTTTACTGCTCGTGACTATCAAACTGTAGTCTGTAACACTCATTTGCATTTGACTAACTTCATTTATTTTAATTAGCCCTATTTTTGTAAGGCGCTGTTGAGCACCGGTCGAGCGGCGCCATGATGATGATGATGATGATGATGATTTATTCATTTAGTGGTTTCGGATTGCACTTTTTATCACGAATCCCCGACAGCCTTCCCGTTTGTTCCACATTTTTCAATAAACTTAACTGAAATCCATGCAGTGTCTTCGTCGTCGTATTTGGACCGAAATAGTCCGCAATTTTCGCGCGTATTAGTTTGGTTTTATCTGCGAATGTGCAGAAAGTAACGCAGCATTTACGCCATGTAGCCTGCTCTTCAGAGACAGCGGGTTTGATAGGCCTATTGACATTTTTATACATTTGGCTAGTTGAACATGGACAAGTTTTGCTTATATAACACATCACGGATAGTCATAATCTGCGGGAAAACTGCATAGCCCAATAGAAACGACCATACAGTGTATTCAATGCTTGGGCTAAAATGTTAAAAGTTCCTGTCAGTGCTAATAATTGTATCCGACTGATTCGTCAAAAACAGCTCCGCATCTATCTACTACCCGCCGGAATAATTGCAATTCTCCAGCAGCGGACAGCCGCCGTCGACACTCGTCAAGTCAGAGTGCCAGACCATGAGCCAGACAAGCTGTTTGTCGTCGCGAATGACAACGAAAGACGACCGAAGAAAATACTCCGTTGATTGAGTGGCGACTCGCTAGAGGGCGCTACGCCGACGGCTGCCGAGGCTGCCGGCCATACCGTCATGTTCTTTATACGGCCGCTTGATTACTTTTTCAGACCTCGACGAAAATAATGAGACGGGCTCCCGGGCTTATAGCTGCTGGAGATGAGCCAGTTTAAAACAAAAATCCACATGAGTGGAATCCGTTCAGCTCTAAACTGACGGAAGTTTACTTTCAAGTTTAAACACCGAGCGTGTCGACGCTCTGTGTGAACGGGTCTTCAGTCGCGTTGAAGTTCAAGCTCAGAACCGAAAAATGTAAATAATAAAACATCGCCATGCTGCCAGAGACGCGTGGCGTCGTAGAAATTATATTCCATTAAATCGTTTAACGAACATTTGATAAATGTTTAGGAAATATAGATCAGCGTCTTGCAATGGTGCTTACTCAGTTCGCTGTTCAATAAATCATGTATAGTTACGAAGCGAGTCTATCAGAGCCATTGATAAAAGTAGTTCACCTCAGTAACGCACAATATAATAATAATAATAATAATAATATGTGAATTTATAAGGCGCACAATGTCAGCAAGCAGGCTCAATCTGAGGCGCCGTACTTTTGATTGGCTCAAAATGCCATCTATAACGCTTTATAGGCACCTAACAAAATTGTGATTTTTATCGCATTAGCAGTACCGGTAGTAGTAAGACACTTATTTATGGAACAGTCGCGTCGGATACGATACAGTTCGGCCACCTAGCGAATTATAGTGGTGAATTGTCTGTGCAATGAGAACGAAGACAAGATTTAAACAACTCTAAAATATAGCCAAAATGTTTTAGAAATTAAGTGATTGGCTCATCACTGGTCAGTCGCTCGTTGCAAAGCCATCAGAATATGCTGTCTATACGTTTATTCGCCTAAACATGACTGATTTCTGTCCACAATTTGTAACGTGCACGTGGACCGCATATAACATTTTGCACAAGTTGGCTTTTACCACAGGAACTGACTAAAAATCACTAAACGCTTGGCTGTACTGCACAAAATGAAGTTCTTCAGACACTTGTAATAATTATTGTGGTACGTTTCTCTGAGATGCGTTTGTAATTTTTCAAATGGAAAATTTTTTTACAACGAGTAGCCTATACGTGCTGATATCAGTTTTTGGTGGTCATGTTTGTTCACCGTCTGAACATACGTTAACTTGTGTAGTTGTGTTTCTTGTGTTATTTTACTGTTTTATATTGTGTCTGTCTTTCTACCATTTTCATTCATTCATTCATTCTTTATTACGTCATAAGGCAGCAAAAAACATAAAAACAGCAAGTACAATCATAAACCTAAAACGAGTACATCTATATACACACTCCACACACATAATATGCAAAAACTAATTAGGAATCAAACGCATAAAATGATACCATTCTGTCTCATTCTGCCTTTTTGTTAGCAAAATAGATATGCATACACATAATTCATACGTTCTTCGTTATGCTGTCGTTTTTTTTCTTCTCTTCTGTGATTATGGGTTGCAACAAGTTCCGTCCAACGAGACCTCTGTCCTTGCATGGTCATGTCTATTGATTCTGTGATGCTCAGTTTGTGAATAATCAAATGAAATCTTCTTTGACATGGTCTAACCAGATCTTTGGTTTTCTCTCTCTCTCTCTCTCTGCTTCTGATTCCTGAGATAATGCTATTATATTACTCTTGTTGGTAGTTTTTTTTCCTTCGCAGTTCTCATCCTGCTACACGTTAAGATCCATGTCACTCAATAAATAAACACAACACTAAAGCCCGGTTTCCACTAGCCGAGTTGACTCGAGTAGTGGAAACCGGGCTTAAGTACACAAAACAAGGCTGTTATCAGTGTTTTTTTTTCGTCGAAGAAATGGCGTTGACGAAAATAAATATTAGTTTTCGTCAGAATATAACGACGATGAGAACGAAAAAATCGTCAATTATCGTCAACGAAACGAAAACTAAAACGAAAATTGGCTGCTCAGACTAAAACTAAAACTAAAATTAAACAGATGACTGAAACAACACTGGCTGCATGGTGTATGCGATACAGAATACGAACTGAGACTCACGGCGGCGCTTGGTGTCCAAAGGAACACGTGACTCAAGACGCGCACGAATACCTTCAGATCGACCTCGGCCGACTGAAGGTCATTACGCTTGTCGAAACGCAAGGACGATTCGGTAACGGACAGGTTCGTATATAGTAATTTCTTAATTCAGTGCTTCACTAGCGTTTAAGTTAAAACTAAACATTTGATCTATTCTATAAGGTGACATTGTTGGCGGTGTAGCTCAGTGGTAGAACGTCGGCCATTGACCGGCGAACTTTCACTGGCCTGCACCTGACATGCAGCTGATGGGTAACCATTTATATGGGTAAACCGTCCGCTGTAGGCCAGCCAATTAGGCCAACTCAGCCATTCGTCCTCTCGGGGTCGATAAATGAGTAGTAAGCTGCAATCAGACGGTGATAGCGCCGTCTGGTGAATGCTTTACGAGGTAAAGGCAGGTGTGGTGTAGTTGCAGCGTTAAAACTGTGTGATCCATACCTGAACGCTTCAGAGGCGAGCATCTCACAGTTGGGCGCTATACAAATTCAGCTTCCTTTACCTTTTTCTTTTTTGTTGAAAAATGTATTCACCGAAGTTGACACGTTGCGGACTGTTATACCATGCGACAGTGGATTTTATCACACACCACATGGCGCGTTTATGACCAACCACGTTTGCGCATTTCATCGGTGATTGGCGCGTATTTTGACACTCATATTTGGAACAATATCGGACCATTAAGAAACCAGAGTAGTCAGCAACAAAATGTATACTAACGGTTACCATTATGTGTATATACGCTGGTAAACCTTGTCAGAAGTTGTATAACTTTGCCGGCTTCATCGTTGTTTTAGGGCCAAGAGTACGTGGAGCGTTATAAGCTCGAGTATCAGAGAGAAGACGACGGAAGATGGTTTGTCTTCCGTAATCGTCACAACCAGGAGGTAGTATTGATTGTTTTGCGCTATAGTGTTTGTCCGGTTTTATGACGGACCGAAACGAGATGCGGTTTTCCCGGCAAGTTCGGTCACGATATGTCTCTATCAAGAAAATATAGCCTGAAAATTTGCGAAACTAGGAAATAATTTTTGATGGGGATCACCCGCCCACGTTCCCTTGTCTGCGTCCCTGCGTGACAAAGCACCAAATCCATTTAGGTGCACTCACAGTGGCAGAAACGTGGGACTCTAACCCCCTTCTTCCCATAGTTGGGCTAACCTCTCCCTCATAGTGATGCTCTCGGCGCCTCGACCAGGGCGCTATACTCGCTTTGAATTTTCACTAATTTTTGTCCACCAAAACGCTGTTCAGTGTACATGCATCTGCCAATAAGCTACCATCTAGAAAGTTACGAAATCAAAATAATTACGGCAGTCAAAATTACGAAAAAGAAAAGCCTCAGTTATTTATTCGGAGACATCCAACACAAACAGTGCAATCACAGTATAGAAAGCAGCAATAACCACGTGTTCGATCTTGTCCAAAAACATGTATTTTTGTGTAACTAAAGACATAAAACCATTTTTAATAAAAGAAAAATAACACACACTACTACTGTGTGGAAACATAGCGAATGCCTGTCTCTGTCTCTAGCTAATTGTTAGTAAACATCGATAGACTGACCAATTTTTTTTCTAAGCATCAACATTTTTTTGACATCTAGGCTACTCTGACTTTAACTTCGGAAGAGACATTTAGTCAAATAATGGCTCCGACTGAACCTTGAACTAAAGACGTCACTATTGTAAGGTCGAATAATACCGGAACACGTCCGTACTGACTGCTCTTAGAGGTGACTTGGCGTTGAGAGCTGTAGCAGAAATGTTGCACTCGTCGCGTTGCTTTTTGGCAAAGTGCCGGAGAACGCGTGGAGTGCACGTTGGTAACAGGCTGGCGTGACACGGATGCTAAAAGCCTGCTAGCACTCTGCAACGTGACCTTGGTCCTCGGCTGTCATTAGGCGGGGCCGCCAGCGATGCATTTTTGCTATTTCTGGTCAAATTACAGGAAAACGCCACAGATGAGAGAGCGCTGTTTAGATGTCGTTTGACAAGTTGTTTGCAATCATCGTCATTATGTCAACAGCATTTTATATACAGCTCATCAACAGCAGAACCTGTGATGTGCTAAATTAAATTAACTACCAGCATCATAATCATAAACTATCATAAACTATATGGCACTCATAGAGTTCGAACCCACGCCGTATTGCTGTTGCCTTAACCCTAATCCTAAACTGTGACATTTCGGTGTTAATACGCCGCTTGAAAACAAAACATTTCTGTTTAAGTCTCTCTACCCGGACTGACAACATAGTGTCCTTCCATATTATCATGCGCCATCGGTCTAATTGTAGAGGACGCACTACAACTTGACACTGATATTGACAATGACATTCTAGGACATCCCAAGGTCATTTCCATACCAAGTTTGAACACATTGGAATCATCCGCGGACAAACTGATGGGTACACTCATACGGATAACTTGCCTATAGACTAATAGTACTGCAGTCGGAAATCGATACCCAACTCTCTTTATTTCATGACCTACTTAGAATTCCTATACTTCACCATTATGTCTGGAGTGATTTAACGGGTCATAACTCACTCCAAAAGATCGTCGTTACACTCGTATATTCCACTCCAGACTATGATGTAACCTACACGTAGTCAGTCAATCGTATTTTAAACCCCTGCCACCCTGACAGTTTCCAGCCCGAATTCGTTGGATAAATACAAGCAAGGCTGATGCTCCGATGTATGTAGCTACCGAGGGTTGAATTACGACGAAGTCTTGCGAAGTTGCGACACAAATCCCGCGAAGCTGACAGTGTTTGACCGAGGACCGGAAAGCCTTGGGCAAGACGCTGTAGATGTTCCGCCGTCCCCGGTACTTCCGTCGTCATCAAACGCGACGTCCTACGCCCGTAATTTCGAGCTAATTTTCCAGACCGCGCAATTCCCGCGAGTCGCAGGTTCGGCCTGTACGGAAACCGACGACATTATATTGCCAGCCGACTTCCGCAACCGACACCGGAGGCGTCCGGATCCGGAATAGTTCGGTCCGCTGCGATCCGCGGTTTCATTAAAAGATCCACAGACCCAGTCACCTGTGACGTCGTGATGTAACAGAATAATGTAGGCCTAACGTATGCGAAAGCCAGTCTTTTTGGAGTAAGCATCGGGTGGATTAATGTTGAGATCAGAAGCGCGCTATATACAAATAATCTCAGACCCAATTTTACCTGTTCCTGGATTTAGATGGTCATGATATACATGATATTCGTTGAAAAGTAGCCTAACAGTGTAATATTGGTGACACCTCCAACTTTTAACCGATTTAGTAACTCAGGTCAGTAATCTCCAGACTGCTGTAGATTTTAGTCCGCAAGAAGTAACTAATTCCGCAGCCCGCACAGCTTTTCTCGCCAGCTTGCCAAGCCGTCTGATCTGTAGACTTGCACGATAGATAATTCTTGATCATGGCTGCATCAACGTACTGGACGACTCGGCTACGATTTAATGCAACATTTCCATTCGCTAGGTGGCAGCACACATTGATCCCGACACGACTGTTGCATGGATTCGTGCCTAGTGTAGTTGCAGCCTATTAACACTTTGAAAAAAAAACAGCTATCGCCAAGGATTAGCGCTCTTGTAGTAGTTTATACCGCCTACCGCGCTTTATAAATTGTCCGACTTACATTACATTATGAAGACAACATCTTCGTTTTATATACGTATGCTTATCTTCGAAAGCCGGATTACGAAATGCATCAGTAACATGTTTCGTATCAGCCGTGCGATGACTGGATCAAAGCATGGGCTTAGTGATACTAAGCTTCTTAAGCCGCTTTAAAAAGTAAAAATAAAGTTTACCACTGATACTTATGTATGTCTGTCTGTTAATAGTTTATATTATTCTATTAATTTCTATTAATAATTCATTAATTTATTATCGTGCGGCATTTCCGGCTGTCCGTCCGTCTGTCCGTCACATTTTAGTTGTAACTGACAAGACAGCGTAAAACGGATTCAGCTGGTTTTTGGAACAGAGGCATACCATCGGCACTTGCATTATAAGTGAGTTCATGTCCCGAAAAAAAATTAAGACGTTTCATCCTATAACATTACCCCAAACCCCGAAACCCTTTTGAATCTGACTGCACGTTGTCAGTCAGCGTTTAACGTGCTGATGCGAGTGATGACGTCATGGTCACGTGGTCTGCAGGTGCTTCAGGGCAACGTGAACACATACATCGCCGAGCTGCGTGAACTTGATCCGCCGATCATCGCACGACGTATTCGCTTTGTACCGTACAGCATCCATCCCAAGCCGGCCTGCATGCGAGTCGAGCTGTACGGCTGCACATGGACCGGTATTATACTGATTTCACATTTACCTCTCTCTCTCACTTTCTCGTACCCTGATAAAAGTCCTCCATCTTTTTTTGAAAATCTTTATTCACCATTATAATGGTAGCTTTATAGAGAAAGAACAATAAACAAAGGGAATATGACAATACATATCAGCTATTGAATGGCAAAGTAATCCAATAGACTCTGCCTGGCCATAAATTTTGCAATAAATTCATCTTCCCTTTTCACCAGAAGCTAATAATACCGAGATTCATCTGGTGACGGTAAAGTCCAACGATTTAATATTACCCTAAATCCTCTATATCTGTCGTCAATACAATTACCATTTTAGGCCTATTTGTGTTTAATTCGTTTGTATAACTTGTAATGCTGGCCGGTCGTGAGTGATATAATCCTGACCGAGCCATACAATCCACTTGCTCAC
>Ga0209145_1000269_pt1 | contig 10634 bp, 5 predicted proteins | sample WorMetfiPIANOSA2_FD_187396 | JGI IMG/M metagenome (GOLD analysis project Ga0209145, IMG submission 187396) | Marine gutless worms symbiont microbial communities from Max Planck institute for Marine Microbiology, Germany - Olavius filocauda... | ecosystem: Host-associated > Annelida > Digestive... | reverse complement strand
AGGCAGGCAAGATTTTTTCTGTTGTAATAATGGGCAATGTGACGCGTATCCTGCCGGTATTGCACTGCCTCAAAAGAGGCATTGCTTTTGTTTCTAGTTTATCTGTCTGTTTGTCTGCAGCATAACTCAAAAACGAATGATCCCAAAGTGTTCAAACTTGGTATAGAGAATGCCCTTGGGATATCCTAGAAATACTATGGTTTTTGGGGTTGAAAGGTCAAAGGTCATGGTCATAGGGTTAATAAGTGCATTTTCACACTAATGCCTATTATGCCTGACTGACAACAGCATTCAAACTGTAAGTGTTTTCTAGTTGCTTTATGTTATCTCGGAGTCATTGTGGCGTCCCACTACTTAGGAACTGACACATCCACCTTTGGACATTTACTAAAGATTTTTTATTGTAAGAGGACTAATATACTGTCACGTGTATGACTGTTTATTGCCATCATGTTGATATTTAACTTCAGGATGTGTATATCACACTAAACGTCATGTCACATTTGTCTTGTGTACGTTAGAGATTTTGACAATGGTATGTTGTGTAAATTGACGTTAAGCTTCACTTTACAGTTCACATTTTTTGACTGAAGGCACTGGAAGCCGATGACATCGTAAATTGGTCCAGAGCTGCACAAGATAGAACGAAATCGAACCAGAATTAAAGAAGCATCAGACTTCAGTGAATGCTGAGCTCACATTGATTGACATTTCTGTAATGACTCAATTACAACTGTTATCATACTGTGCTGATGTTACAGCCTTTCATTGAGGTCCGTGACGGACGACATCCGTGCTTGTCGCGAACTGTGTCTGGCGGCGATTTTATTCCTAACGACGTTGTCATCGGGCTTGCAGATGTGAGTTTCACAAGATGCTTCTTGGTATTTTCTGTACAAAAGTATTGCTATATTGCTGTTGGAGATAATAACTGCACTGCCTAGTATGCTGCTGCATCGTTGTTTCCATATCATTAAAGATAATAAAAAGATAAATTTATCTGTTGCCATAAAGTCTGAATATACAGAGATGGTGAGGTACAAAATTAACTGACAGTTATCTGCAGCTTCTTCATTTGGACATTGACTGCATTACACATTAAAGTGGTTGTAATAAACATCAAAAGCACTCATGAAATAGCAGCAACTGTTAATAGCAGAAGCTGTGGAAAGCTTAGGAAGAAAAGATGGGCTACATAATTATGAATGTCGAAAGGAGAAAGAGCATGGTTTTGTATATCTGGTAAAGATATAAAAGTCAGAGGTTCATGAGTTTAGATGAAACTATTAACTGGATGTGACATAAAACGACTACATTGACTCAGACAACGTGTTACTACCACTAAGCCAGTAATTATTGTTATTATGATTATGGAAACTTTTTAGATATTGCTGGTATAGGATGTTTACAGGCTGGCTGCCTGCTGCAGACACAGAAGGTGTGTAACTATGGTAACTGTAGACAACTGTTGTGAAGTGTTACATCACATTACAGTTTTTTAAAGTGGCCTAAGTAGAAAAACTTCTAGGAACCACCATGGAGCAGGTCCGACAGTCTGGAACTCGCTACCGGACAGTCTCCATGACCCGGCGCTCAGCAGCGATTGTTTTAGACAATTATTAAAGACGAATTATTTAGATGTTACCACTCAATACACACAGTGCAGTAGAGACTCTGCGCTATATAAGTTTACAATTGACGTTGACGTATGGTGCAATGTCTGGGTAAGACACTGTGTGATTCACACCTGAGCGCCTTAGAGGTGAGGTTCTCACAACGAGGCGCTATACAAATCTATGTTTACCTTTACTTTTACCTTTAAGACTGTTGAAACAGGCGAGTCTTCAGTTTGTGGTGGAAGACTGAGAGGAAAGAAGTGTTGACTGAATGGTGCATGTCTGTTGGTAGTTAGTACAGTGCAGTGATGTTGATGTGAAGGAGATGTCTGGCAGCACGGCCGAGGCGTGTGTCATGTCTGTTGGTAGTTAGTACAGTGCAGTGATGTTGATGTGAAGGAGATGTCTGGCAGCACGGCCGAGGCATGTGTCATGTCTGTTGGTAGTTAGTACAGTGCACTATGTTGATGTGAAGGAGATGTCTGGCAGCATGGCCGAGGTATGTGTCAATTCTGTTGGTAGTTAGTACAGTGCACTATGTTGATGTGAAGGAGATGTCTGGCAGCACGGCCGAGGCGTGTGTCGTTCTCGTCACTGGACCCAACATGGGCGGCAAATCTACGTTGATGCGTCAAGTTGGCTGCATTGTTATTCTCGCACAACTCGTAAGTCTGATGATATTAAAGTACTATAAATATACTCTTTTAGTCGACACCGAAAATTTCATTTTATTAAAAACATCTTGAGTGTTGTGTGTACTGACGTCGGAGAGCTGATGTAAAAGGGAACAACTTCCCTTCCCTCAGCAATCTGTTAGTGGAAAGAAGGGCATCCAGCCTCAAAATCTCTGCACTAATTACCCATCATGGAATGTACTTTCCCTCTACTCCTTGTCCTTCACCGGTTAACCCATGTTCAGCTGGAAGGATGGTCGTTAAACTGGTGTGTGTGTGTGTAATAAACATCTCAAGTGTGTTGCTGCGGTAACCATGACAACCATATTGTTTGTGACATCTGTGGTCATGGAAAGTTAAGGAAAAGTCATGGAATTTCACCAATAGGTCATAGACTGTTTTAACAGAAGTCTACGAAGAAGTTTACGAGTCTTAAACTATTAAGTTAAAACAATACAGTTGGAAATCCATTTTTGTTAATGTAGCCTAATGTAGTAAATTGGATGTGTTGCTTGGAGTTAATAAAAGTTGATGTTTCTAATAGTAGTTAATATGTAGAAGTAGAAAATGGTGCACTGTTGTGCGACGTCATATGGTCATGGAAAATGATCCTTGGAGGTCATAGAAAGTCATGGAAAAGTCATGGATAATTTTTATGGAAAAAGTGTGAGAACCCTGGAACTGACATTGATTGTATGCAGCAGTTTGAGAGATTGGCGACTGTGTTTTAGGGTTGTTACGTGCCAGCGGAGTCATGTCGACTCACTCCCGTTGACAGAATATTCACGCGACTTGGCGCCACTGACCGCATAATGGCCGGTAAATACAGACTGCTTATTACTCATGGCAACGGTAGTCGCATGAATATAGCGATCATCCACCTCTGTGATTCTGCCTGTCTGTCTGTCCACACGTAAAACCAAAACGGCTTAAACTAAAATCGCCAAACTTGGCACAGAGATAGTCTATCATAATACCTTGCCCAACAGTGAATATTAGGTCAGAGGTCAAGGTTATGGTTAGGGTTAGTGGATTGAGTGGCCAGCGTGACTTATGCATCTCTATCGAGTGCTCTTCTGGTCTATAATTGTGTTGTCTTGTACAAGCCGGGTATCTCTACATACAGCTTGTCACAGTTAAAGTGCATTAGCCCTAACTAACAGGGCTTCAACACTGGAGTGACTGTAAGCGTGAAAAGAACTGAAGGAAAACCTAGGTTCATGAGCAGTTTGGTTTCGTTTTGTCACAGCTTTGTTACTTATTTCATCACATCACTTAAGTTCAATTATCTGTAGAGCCTGAAAGCTAAGTTAAGCTGCAGAGAGCTGATTGGTTGCAAGTTCACTGTCCTTCTGTACTTCAGTCATCATTACAATATATCATGTTAACTGTTGAATTTTGTAGAAAATGTGCGGATCAGATAGCCAGTGGTCCCTTGGAATGGAGCCTTGGGAACATGTCCTAATCACCTCCAGTGCCAGGCTTAGGTTTTGTATGTGTGTGTTTTAACCAGGACCTGTTTATTTGTAATAGGGTTAGTTGTTTGTATTTTGTTTATTATTTTGTTATTGTGAGTTGCATTGTCAGTACCAGTGCAATCAATTGCCTGGAAAGACTTATCTCCGAAACATGTTGAGTGGGACGTTAAACTGTTCCTTCGTTCCCTGTACCTGGCTGATAATTGTCCGAGATCAAGCTTTCGTTGATACAACTACATATGTATCCAGCAGTTTATCAAACAAGTTATGTCTGCAACTCTGCCATGTCATTTCTCTGTTAAGTAAGTAAGTAAGTAATGTAGATTTATATATGCATTACGTAAGACACTCCTAATGCGGTAAACATGCTGATAGGCAGAGAACAAGTGTGTCTTCAACAGTCATCCAAAGGTTGTTGTGCTGTACTTTTAAATTAGACGTGGAGTGAGATTGACGTTTTGGACACTACCCCTGGTACCCTTTCATGCTGTTGTTACGTTTCGTGCATTGTTCACTGTCGTTGTAGGTGAAAGCACATTCTTTGTGGAGCTGAGTGAAACGTGCGTCGTCCTCCAACATGCTACTCGACATTCTCTTGTTCTTCTCGACGAGTTAGGTAAATTCACTTAGACATTTGCTGACCTGACACATGGAATCAGTACATTTTGTTCCTACGACCAGCAGTCCAAGAACTGGTGTTACATGTATGTAATACTCCCCAGGCCATCGACCTCACTGGCAAGGAGGTCAGGCAAGATAGACAGTAATGGAGATATAGGTTGAATGTTCAGTAATCAGTATGGTTAGTTTTGTCAGCACCAGTGCAGTCAGTTGCCTAGAAACATTTGTCTCCGAAATGACCTATTATGTGTCAAGTGAGACGTTATTCACTTGTTTAGCTTTTGCTTATACAAGATCTTGGAATGTTAATCACATTTTATTTACATGTATAATTTCGCTGCTAATATAATGGTGCATGTGCCTTGAGTAGTTTTATTACATGTAGCACTCTGTGAATTGCATTTCGCTTGTTTAACAGCTGATAATGAGAGAGGACGGATCCCCGCCACCACGAGACTTCTGGTAGAGCCACAGAACCCAAACTCGTGCTGGCCAAGAGTCTCGTGAGTGTCCACAAAAAATAGGAGCTGATTGCTCCAGTATTTTTACAGTTATCATGTAAACAGTGAAAGTGTTACACACATAAGGACATACGGAAGGACGTAGATGTGATGGATGTCCATATGTTGCAGGTCGTGGTACAGCGACGCACGACGGCAACGCCATCGCCTGTGCTGTAGTACGCGAGCTGTGCAACAGTATCCAGTGTCGCACGCTGTTCTCAACTCATTATCATGCGCTTGTTGATGAGTTTGCGACCAATCCCCGCGTCTCTCTCGGTCATATGGTATGATGCAGTTTTTACTATGATTGTACCAAGTTATTATTCAAAATTTTCTAACTTTTTTTGAATTGAAACTTTGAATTTAAAAATCACATTGCTGCTGTCTAAAAGATTAAACAAACCTACCGACAATAGTAGTGATGTTTATCTGGATGCTGATGTTTTATTGAATTAAGTGTTATTGCCCACTCCGACCTCGGTCGGTTGGTGTGGGTAGGACGTTCGGATCCGTCTGTTTCTTTGTTTATTTCTTTATCTGGAGCATAACTCAAAAACGAATTATCTCAAAGTGTTCAAACTTGACCAGAGGATTTCCTAGGAGTGGTATAGTTTTGGGGATTGAAAGGTCAAAGGTCAACGTAAGTGCATTTTTTACACTGATGTTCGCAGCATCAAAAGCAAATGACCCCAAAGTGTTCAAACTTGGTATAGGGAATGACAGTGGAATATCCTACAAGTGATATGGTTTTCAGGTTGAAAGGTCAAAGGTCAAGGTTAGGATTAGGGTTAACAGCAATATGGTATGAGTTCGAACTCTGTGAGAGCCTTTTAGTTGTGAAGTGGATTGACCTACTTTCTGTTTTCTGCTAAGGACCACTGGACCACTGCAAAGGTCGAACTAAACTGGAGAATATAATCTATCATCGTTTTAGTCATAGGAGGCGCACTAAATCAACTGTTGATTTGATTTTGATTTGATTGGTAATGACTAGTGACCATCTGTCTTGTTTACAAAGCTATGCTTGTGATGCATGTAGTCTTGCATGGTTGAGAATGAGAATGACGACGACCCGAGTCAAGAGATGATAACTTTTCTGTACAAGTTTGTGTCTGGCGCGTGTCCAAAGAGCTATGGCTTCAATGCTGCTCGACTTGCCAACATCCCTGACCAGGTTCAACGTTTGCACTTTGTAGCTGTAACACACAGTTTATTGTCGTTCAGGCAGCCAGAGGCTGGACTAAAATAAATGCAATTTTAAATAATACAATAAAATAATTATACAATGTAAAAGAATCCTAGAGATTAGCAGATGAGACGTGAAAATATATTTAAACTAGTAACATAAAAACCAGATAGAACACAGATAAAACATAAACAATGACTGAACTTATGATTATTGGTAATTATTAAGAGCATAGTATAAAAATCACAATAGTGAGAAACCTCCCTAAGTTGATGTTTGATTACTGGCCAGATTGCTACCACTGAGACTGCTGCCACCATGGCTATTGCATTCACACAGATATCAAACACCTGTCTGATATTAGTAAGGTGGATAGTGCAGTTATATAGAATCAAAACAGCAAATGGACAGAGTGTTAAGGAGACTGATTATGATGAGGTACATAGAATGAAATAGGAAGTGATTCCAAAGACATGGTAAGTAAGTAAGTATGCAGGAGAAGTTATACACGGTGCATGAAAACAAATAAGTCACTTAGAGCCGCAGCCTCAATGAAACAAATGTGCTTTCTACAGATGCTTAAAGTGCTCCACGCAATCATTTACCAAATGCAACGATGCTGGCAGCGTGTTCCAAATATGTGATCTAGTGCTTTGTGTCGTAATTCTGATTGCTGTTGTCAAAGAAACGTTGCAGATCATGACAAATGGACGAAGCTTGAAGCAGAATTGTTTCAGTTACAGAGATAATTATTTTTCCAAATGCAACTGAGAACTGGTCTAAATGATAGAAGACTGCAATACAAACGTTACTTGAATGCAGTTGTGTGCAAGTGTTTGAAGCTAAAAGTCGAGCAAAGTCCTTCCTGAGCCATGTGGACGGACCCATAGGGTGGGCGACACTGATCTCTGTTTCTTTGGCCCTCAATAGACCATCAATATGGGGCTAGTGCATCATGTGATGAGCCTGTTTACTCCCCAGTTTTTGCTGGTATTCATTGCACCTATCCATAGAGGGATGGCAAGTCTTGAATTGACCTGGGTGGCTTCTTACATACCGAAGTGAAGTGAAAATACTGCCTCGAGTTGAGGTATGGTATCTGCATGGTATCTCGAGGCAGTGCTTCGAGGCTTCCCGTCACTGCCCAGTACTAACTGGGCCCACTGTAAACTAACTGTGTTGATCAAGACTCATGACCAACGCATTACGACATACAATGCTGTGTTGAACAAACCAAACGGTTTCTGTAATAAAGTCCCAACAGTGTAAGTAAGTAAGCAAGTAAGAGTATTTCTGAGCAAGAAAGCAAGAGTCACAAAAGGCTACTGTTGTTGCTATTCACTATTAGGGAGACAATGTTCTGGAGTGTTGGGGCAATTTTTGTGTTACAAAACAAGTGGGTGGTTGTGAACTCGTTTGAGTTATTAATAGTGTATGACGTCATTTGTTGTCGTTGAAATGATGACGGGAAATTACTTGGATTTGAGTTGTGTCCACAGCATTGCATGTTAGCTGATAATCACTGTAGGTGATCCGCGCTGCTCACAAGAAGGCAAAAGAGTTTGAAGAGTCAATGAGAGTGTGGAAGCTGTTCAGGTGGGAAAACAACTTTGTATCTGTTTTGTTTCATTTGTCCAACATTTCAGTTGACACAGCTGCAGCAGCTTGGCATGATGCCATGTGTGTTCTGTACCATTGTTATTGTATACCATATACAAGATGTACTGTTGTCTTATCTTGTTGCTTCCCAGTTGCTACTGATACTGTAGTACTAGTTGTGCTTCGTTAACTACATATCAGAGCTGCCAACCATTACGCTTTGGGTGTAATGATTACGCATTTTGGACATTGCATTATGCCATTACGCTTAAGTAGTCCAGAATTATGCTAAATAAAAGTAAGTTCCTAAATTGTGTATGATGTCAGTATTAGCTCACTTCGCTGCACCTTAGAGGTGAGGTTGTCACGACGAGGCACTATACAAATCTACGTTTACCTTCATCAGTAACATAACATCATTTCAGCTTGTTTTTGTTTGAATATCATATCCACCTGTATGTGTTCCATATTGTCACAGTTAGCAAATAGTAGTAGTAAATATTATGCCAGTTACTGTGATCTCCTTAACATGTGGTGAGCAATCAGCAGTGTTTAATGCTGTACGGCGACATTGATGCTGAGTTTATATAGCGCCCGGGCAGTCATTCGGAATTTTAGTTTTCACAAGTTGGCAGCTCTGACATATGGCATGCAGGTGAACTTGTAGATAAAAAGGTGCCTTTTCCCGTCGTGCACTTTTTCTTTAACAACAGACATGCCCACCTGTTGAGGGAGACGTTTTTTTGGAGCATTGGGTCAATTTCTGCTGAATTATGATGCCACTATGTCTCATTTGTCTCAACATATTGTCTGGGTGAGAGTGTATCTCCTTACTTCAGTAGCCACAGTTGTCCCATATAAAAACTAAACACGTTGATATGAAGATAAAAATTGACTGCCTTTTTTCAACCTGCTATTGCAAGTAGAGAATTCTCAGAAATCTAACTGCCATTATTATCATTATGTTTATGATTATTATTGTAGGTAAGTTTGTATGTTTGTTAGGATGCTGTGGATGTCAGAGAAACCAGATCTCAAACTGTCGTCAGTTGTTTCACAGCTTGACTTGATTTAGTTCTTGACATCGAGTGACTCCGACGATGACACACATACATGACTGACTGTAGATGTGGTGTGTGGCGTGGCGAAAGTTGATTTCGTTTTGCTGCAGTAAATATGTTTAGCCGTTCAGTCTGCAGAAGAGCTCCGATCTCTATGAGTATTGACAGCAAGTCAGACATCAATCGTGCTAACCTCTTGTCACTTGAAACTTTATTCATTTTGCGACTACTGATGTCACTGTCTCGTCAGACACTTCACTGCATCCTCATCAGGATGGTGAACTTGACTGTAGATCCATGATCTGTTTTAGTCAGTTCGCATGGATAGTATGTTCGAGTCCATCTATTTGTCTGTTTGTTTGTCTGTTTGTCTGGAGCATAATTCAAAAACGAATGATCCCAAAGTGTTAAAACTTGGTATATGGAATGATCTTGGGATATCCTGCAGATGACATGGCTTTTGGGTTTCAAGGTTACAGGTATAGGGTTAGGGTTACGGTTACGGTTAGGAATATGGCATGGGTTTGAACTCTATATTATGAGTCCCTTCTAGTTTGTTATTATAGTATGACGAACTACGATGGTTGATTGTCAGGATATGCAGTTCCACATATAGATGACACCGACATAACTGTCACACATGTGACATCAAACTGTCACGTGTGACAGTTTGTTGACCTTAAGTTAACCACCAATGTTTGAGCCACACTTAGTAGAGGTGACTAAACCAGGTTAGTTTGCTTTTGTTAGGTTTAGTTTTTGGGGTTTATTGTGTATATGTTTGGGTTTCTTGTGTTTATATTGGTTGTTGTAGGTTTGTTTTGTCAGTACCATAGCCAAGTGATTGGCTGGAAAGACTCGTCCCCGAAATGACCTGTTATGCGTCGAGTGAGACATTAAACTCTACACACTCACTCACCGTGTTACACTTGTATGATGTCACTTGCATCAGTGTATCATCGTCATATTAATAATAATGATGATGTATTAGTAGTAATTTCACAGATATACAAAGTTACATTAACGTGTCATACTAACAAGCAATAGAAACGTTCAGTTTTTAAAATGATAACAAAATGAATTCAAACAGTTGCGAGTAGAATCATGTGTTCACTTAGAAATCAACGGCATAAAAAGCTCCAGTTGTTCAGTGTGAACTGTAGCCAGGGCCGGATCTAGCAGAGTTAAGGTGAACAAGGCCCCAACAATTTTGGGGCCACACATTTGAAAAGTAATTTTTTCCACTTCCATACGTTTTTCTTGCATCACTCTCCATCACTACGACACTACACTGCAATCCAATAGGGCCGCACATTTGTATCAAACAAGGCCCCACATTTGTAAATCCGGCTCTGGCTGTAGTCAGTGATCGTGACATTTAAACAGAATGTTTTTATTGTGTGACTGAATGTTGCGAGTGTGAATCTCAAAAACACTCGGGACGTGTATGCAGCGCAGCAATGTATCGTTAATTTTGTTGACTGTGTCATTATGTGCTCAATAATGAAGTCGGCATCGATGTCCATTGTCAGACAGTTTTCAATCAAGTTATTGTTTCATTTTTCTCTTGGAGTTTTTTCTGACCCCTCATTATTGGACAAATCATCAATCAGATGTCCAGACCATTCCCTTTAGCCTTGCTCTTGAGCAGTGAGCTAGTCTGCTAGGCCTACTGTAAACGTGAACAAAGTATATTCCCACTATAATACTGTTCTGATGTATGATATCGTCCGTTGATACGTGGTGCACGTTAGCTGGCTCTTGTTGTTAACGTAACAGACTTTAGCAAAGCTAGCAGACTTTATTATACGGCATACTGCCAACAATCAGCGAAATCCTACGCAACCATCGCCTGTCTCTTTCCGGCCACGTTGCACGCTTGGACCCTGAAGTCCC
>Ga0209145_1000268_pt1 | contig 10658 bp, 11 predicted proteins | sample WorMetfiPIANOSA2_FD_187396 | JGI IMG/M metagenome (GOLD analysis project Ga0209145, IMG submission 187396) | Marine gutless worms symbiont microbial communities from Max Planck institute for Marine Microbiology, Germany - Olavius filocauda... | ecosystem: Host-associated > Annelida > Digestive... | reverse complement strand
GTAGCTGGAGGCCGATGTGGATAACTGAAGGACGGTGCTGACTATGTGGGAAGTCGTCCAGGACTGTGATAGAGGCAGGCTGTGGGCGGCCTTCTGTCACTGATATCCAGCACAAGTCAGGTGAGTAGTCACGTTGCCACCTGGCTGAGTGGAACGTGCCACGTTGCTTGGAATTGTGAAGCAGCAGAAGGTCGTTGCTTGATGCCCAGTCCTGCAAGAACTCCTGGTCAGCCTCCTGATATCCCCAGTCAGGATGGTGACTACTGAAATCACCGATCAGGACTGCTGGGTGAGGAAGAGCTGGTAATGAGTTTGTATTGGACCAGATATCGGATGGCGGTTTGTACACGTTAGCTATATGATATCCGCCCACACAAATGACATCATAGAAATGGGATGATTAAGGTAATAAGAGAGTCACTATAATTTCCAACTAACAACATTTATTTACAACAATATACGAAATAAAAGAATTTACAAAAGTAGTCTCAACATACCGAACAATGTAAAGATACTGTCTGTCGAGATTTTCTACGAGACACAAGCAGCACATGAACATTGGTAACAATGAAAATGTGAAGAATTATCAGTTATTGATATCAATGGTAGACACGTAGGTGTGGAAGCAGCGTTCGGCATCGCAGCAGGAATAAAACAGAAAACAATTAAGTCAGTTAATTACAAGAACTAAGTGATGCTAGGTCAACACTAAATGAAACACTACACATGTACTAATAATCAGCAAATGCCAGGACGAATTCTGAAACGTATTTTGTATCGTCACAGAAAGTATACTGCAATGCAGTACTGACGATCCTTCGATTCACACTATGACTACGAGTTAACTTGTCGAGTAAAGCTGAAAAGCTAAAATAAACCCAGCAACCATTAGTCTGAAAACTAACTCTCATAATAAAGAGAAAAACACTTAGCGATTCAGTGAACAAACATTTATAATGGGTCAGTTTTCGTTGTTAGGCTGCTTTGTTTTCACGAGAACTGTCACTATGCCACAAAACTAGCAACTTTCAGTGCAAAGATTCAGTTAATTTCAGGCACCCGTTGGCTTCTACAATAATCGTGTTAATGAGAACAACCTAACCAGAAATGCCAGTGGACCAAGAGTACAGTAAAAATGCCAAAGAATTGGACAGTAATATGGCTTTTCCACTGTACGTTGAGTTTATAAGCAGCACAGAGATTGACCCAGAGAAACAGGAATATGAAAACACAAACAAAACAGGAATAATGTTTGGTGCTTGTGAACTGCAGCCATTTCATGGCAGTAAAACTGTTTACCTGTAAAAGGCTGTTCCAAATCATTACCATCATGATCATCAACAGCAGCATCAACACAATAATAGTGATCACAGTAATTCTATTTCTATCGTGACAAATACTGTAGTGGCACTTCATAAAGTGTTAGCTGTGAGAGAGGAAGGCGACAAAAAGGTGTGCAATACACAAAGTAAACTTGTGAAGGCAAATCTGAAAGACTGGTTGCAGAGGCAGTACAGAAACACCTCAATAATGTCCAGAAGATAAGTCCATGTGCTGTTCTTGGCAAGTGCCAAGCGCTTTTCAGTGTATGTAGAGAAATACCATAACATAGCAGTCAGTCAATAAAAAGTTGAAGGCAAACTTGTCTGGCATCCAACTGATGCTGGATGGCTGCATTAAGAAAACGTTTAAAGATTGTGTTCACCAAATGTAGACAAACTGAATGGTATTTGGTGACATGTGAATTGCCAACAGAAGAATCTAACAAAGCCAGCCACAGAAGCAGACAATCAGTTGGATGTGATGATGACACAAATGATAAAGTTAGCAAAGACGACTCTGATGAGAAAGTTAACATATGAAGTTGATTATGGATCACAGAAGGGGCAGCATCGCATATTTAAAGGTGGGGTACAAAACCTGGCAAGTGCTAGCAAAGTGGAAAATTTTTCAGTGTACCCCTTACTGGGGGATACAAAATCCCCAATTTGAGCCCCCAACTTTGTAGTCACTGAAAAATGTTATAGCTGGCAGAATTGCTGTGAAACTGATGTGTAGAAATGACATACTACCGACATTGATGTGTGGATGCAGGAACTCTGTCCAAGTCTATGTACAGTCTTGTATTCCCGGCCAAAAAAGGTGAGGTACATGTACCATGTGTACCCCGTGGCAGTGGCGCCCATGGATCACATCATCACATTAAAGAACAGATTTCGAAAGACTGAAGTACGCAGAACAACAGACGTGCATTATATGAGATGCATTAGTTACTTAAAGAGTTTATCTTAGAGACCTCAGCTAGTAAGTGATGCACTAGCAAGTCTGTCTGTGCAGCACCTGACAGACTCATCTGTTACCGGTAATACCAGCTGACTACAGACAGGTATCAACTCACACTCATCATATTAACTAAATAACAGGCAAAGACAGATTACTGATGGTGTGAAATGGTGCAGTAAGTGGTATATATTAGATTATCAGCGTGCTTGTTGAGTACCTGATGGTTCATGTTAGACACAAGAACAACCGTTCCACCGGCATCCGATTCACGATGCAGTTCTGCTGACATATCGCGTCTACTTCCTGGTCCACCTCCTCGTTCCATACTTCCCGGTCTACCTCCTCTTTCCATTCTGCCATTACTGCTTCTTCCTTTTTCCACGTTACTGCTTCTTCCTCTGTCCATGTCCCTTGCTCTTCTCACATTAACATCGGCTCCAGCCATTCCTCGCATGTTACCCTGCATTACATTCAAGTCACTTGCGAGACGACTCAAACCGTCCAAGTTTCTACCCATCAGTCCTACAGGACTAATTCCACCACCACCACCACCCATGCCTCCAATACCACCCATTAGCCCACCTGTCATCATCCCAGCCATTCTGTTCATCATCATACTACCCATAATGCCACCTTCATGCATGGCACCAGCCATTGTTTCCATGTTGCCTCCCATGGGTCTGCCATGCATGCCACCAGCCATTGTTTCCATGTTGCCTCCCATGGGTCTGCCATGCATGCCACCAGCCATTGCTTCCATGTTGCCTTCCATGGGTCTGCCATGCATACCACCAGTCATTGCTTCCATACCAGCCATTCCTTCCATGTTGCTTCCCATGGGTCTGCCATGCATGCCACCAGTCATTGCTTCCATACCAGCCATTCCTTCCATGTTGCCTCCCATGGGTCTGCCATGCATGCCACCAGCCATTCCTTCCATGTTGCCTCCCATGGATCTGACACTACTACTAAAGCCTCTTACATCCCTCATACTGCCACCAAAACCACCAGGACTAAAATCGGCATCAATGTCAACATCATCGTCATCATCAAATGATGTACGTCCCCGAGGTGCAATGGCACCAGGTGCATTTCTGCTTGGCATCCGCATATCACACACGTCACCACTCGGTGCTGTACCTAATAATATAATAATTAATACAACAACAATATAACTATCACAGTAATATAATTCAACAGAATAATAAACACATCACAAAACCAAAAACCCATCACAAGCTCACAAACTTCCCAGCATCCTGAAGTAATTAATCTATCACATGACCCACGAGAGGTTGGTTCACTTGTTAACATCTCTCCCTAATCACAACAGTGAAAATGCTATCCTAGAAACATGGTCTACTGAAGTCAATGTCAATTTCAATCATGAATTTATATAGCGCAGAGTCATGAAGCATGTATTCAGTGGTAATGCCAAAATAAGTTCATCTTCAACAGTTGTCGGAAACTATCACTGCTGAGTGCCGGGTCACGGAGACTGTCCGGTAGCGAGTTCCAGACCTGCGACAGAGAAGGCCCGACAACCAAGAGTACTGAGCCAGGTACTTGGGGGCATTGTCATGCAAACATTTATGCATTGTTACTCCCAGCTTGTAATGGACGTGTTCCGATATGTCAAACTAATGCAACTCATCATGCAACAAGGGTGACAGTGCTCCTTATCAGCAGACAGCGTTACCACCAGCACTCCTTCAGCGAATTTATGTTAAATTGTTAATCACACTAATCACCAAGCACACACACAGTATCATCTCTCTGGTTACTCAGTCGTAGGAGCAAAGCATTCATCCGCATCTGTCTGTGTGTCTCTGTGTATGTCTGTACGCAAGATAGAACCAAAATGGCTGAAACTACAATTACCAAACTTGCCACAGGGATAGTCCATCATGAGTCCTGGCTATCCATTTAATATTAGATCAAAAGATCTAAGGTCGAGGTCACAGAGTCGCAAAGTGCAAAAAAAATATTTCATGTAATCGAGTGGCGGGCGTGAGTTTGCATTCTACTGAGTGCAAAGCCTCTAGTTTTTGACGAAACGAGCACTGTAACTGTTCAGTATCGACAACAATTCATATCAACTTTTCCAATAAAAATAATATAAATTTGTTATTATAATAGTAAAATATATATCAAAAAACATAACAAGCTAGGAGTAACAGTGCATTAATGTTTGCATGACGATGCCCCCAAGTACCTATCAGCATAACTTTAACGTTGCTAGCTCAGTAACAACAACACACAAAAGCAAATAACAATGAGAGGTGCAAGCAGTGATTAAATTTATCTGCTGCTAATAACTAACCAGAGCGAAAAACATCCATCATGCGCTCATCTCCACTTGGCAAGTCCGGGTTTGTATAGTCCCACATCTTGTCATTGTTGAACTTGACTGAAAGCTTGCTAAGATTGGAGAAGTCAATGCGCAGTGTACATCCACCATTATAAATGTTCTGACCATTTAGAGACTGTAAAACAAGCACACACATTACACACGTGCACATATGCTATACAATTTCAGTTCTAAGCAGAAGGCTTTGGATTCACACAGTGACTTAATCTCACAAAGTTCTCTGCATAAAACTACAGATGCTCTAACAAACCTAGAACGCACTCAAAGAGTTCAAGCATACGCCATATTGCTGTTTACCCTAACCTTGACCTTTCACCTTTCAACCCAAATAATAATAATAATAATAATAACACACGATAAGGGCTTACGGCAGGAGCTGACCAGCCCTAAACAGATACTGTACAGTTATTGACTGAATGAATGATAATCTAAGCTACATGGGGATATCATATCACTTGTAAGATATCACAAGGTCATTCCCTATACCAAGTTTGAACACTTTGGGATCATTCATTTTTGAGTTACACTCCAGACAAGCAAACAGACAGACAAACAGACGGACCTGAAGCATCCTACCCACGTTGACTGACCGAGGTCAGCGTGGACAATTAACTAAAAACAGTTCTTATGGGCGAGTTAAAAGGAAAGATCATCTATTCATCCTGCATGTGTTTAGGTAAATAAAATATTATAAATATTAGTATCAACAAAGGCAACAAGTTACATAACACACAGTAGTAATTTATGAAGCAATTCAGTAAATAAACAAATGCAGATGAAGAAACCAATTTCTCTGTGGCAATGTCAACAAAAAAAAGATGCATCTCTGAGTTAATGCAGCTAAAAAATCGATAAATTGCAGTTGCAAAATTTACATTTCTGGCAGCAGATGCGACAACAGCATTGGCATACTCAACAAACGCATGGAGCAAATCTACAAAACACATCAGAAGCTTTATCAATTAATTGTGTGTTAATTAGCAAATTAGAACAAAAGAAATGGAGAAACTTCAGAAAGTAGTATCACATACACAAGCAGTACACAGAAAAGTATCACTGACAGACTGTTGAATGAAAGCATAAATAACCGATTCTGAACAACTACAATATCAGTGCCATAACTAACTGTTCTTCATGTAAGTCACAATCCTCAGAACTTTGCCAAACTTTGAGAAAATCTGCAACAAACACAGAGCATACAAGTTTCAGTAACAGCACACTGTCATGTCCCCAAGTCTGTAAATGTACAGAAATGCAAGCTTCTAGTGATTGACTGGACACTTTGAACATGATGACAATTCAAACTGCTGCCAATGTCTGTTCATGTCAGCAAACCGGACAATGCTGACTCGAATACGTCACAAGGACAAATAATGTAGTACTTTCTATTTGATGTAGGGTTGTAGGAGGTGGACTGGAAGGGTCCATGGGCCAACCTTAACTTAAACTACCATTCTGGTTCTGATACAGCAGGTACACCTAGGTACACCTAATTACATACTCAAGTATACCTGATATCTTTCCTGATGCAACCTAAGTTACAATTAATTCAGGACATGTACCAGACAAAATTATGCTCAGTCACACATCCCGAAGGCTTTGTAGTAAATGGAGATTAACAAAGGCAACCAGACTGACAGTGGAGTCAGTGAATGATTGATTTCTGTGATGAATCTTGCATCAGCTCACCATCCTGTCCTCGAATAAAAACCATAAATCTAATTTGTTGTTGGTGTTGATAGAAGAATTACAGCGTCAACTGAATAACAGTATTAATACAACATATAATAGTTAAAAAGCATACCTTGTGAATGACTTCCAGTGTAATAGGATAGATCATGTTATCAATGACAATGCGCAATATGGACTGTGGCTTGTCAGCAGTGTCCATAAGTTCAGCGGCTGCTTTCAGAGCTGCTGCAGCTCCAGCATTCTAAAACACATGTACTCTTAATGTGCCCATGTATGATATACTACAATAAGATAATGCATATTGTATGTCAAAAAAGCTTAATCTATCACACAAAGCCAAAACAGAGAATAAACAAAAAATAAAAACGGATTAGCATATAAAATTCAGAAAAGTCCCAAAATCGACAAAGGCAGTATACTGCTCCAAAACCTAAGAAAATAATGTACAATTTTCTAAATGCATGTACACTGGTACAGTTCTTCAGTAGGCAAGCAGTATAGACTTCCAGCATATTGCAATATCATGATCACAATTTCTTCTGCAAATTTTAGTGCAGTAAACAATAATTATCTTTTCCCCAAGAATGCCACAATGTTTTGCTGCTTTGTGCTTCTATTCTTCATACTTAATTTTTTTCAAGAAAATAATAAATTAAGTAATCTGACTGAAGTACAAATAAAAAGTAAGCTAATACAGAAAATTATGCAAAATAAACAATACACAACCGGCAACTGCAGTACACTGTTTTTAAATGCTTCTTGCTTTTGCTCAAAATAAATCAATTTTGTAATTAACATAAAATTCAGCTGCTGTGACGTTTAGTACCAAGTGCTGCAATTTTGTTTTCATGTCACGATATTCTGGAAGGTCGGGCATTAAGCCCACCTATATTTACCACGACATGTGTAGTGGACATAATTACAGGCTCCATTTCACATGCTTAAATGTACACTGGACCCTCATTATAACACGGTAATCCGGCGCCGTCGTCCGTACCGCATTATAGCAAGGACCGCATTATACTGAAATGAATGCTCTGTATACGACAAACAACGCTGTTTTCTCTCACATAAGCAGTCAGTCCATTTAACACTACCACTCCACATGATCCACCGACTGTCTGCTAATGACTGCTGAGTTGTTGTGTGCACCGTATGTCCTCTCTATTAGGAGTAATCAGATTTCAGCACCGTGTACCACACTGAGCCACTTGGCTGAGCGTACCATGGAGGGAGAGTGCGTGTTTAAGCTGGTCATCTACCTGCTAACCAGTCTCCCTCCACTGTACCCTTCACATCCTGTTGTATATTATGATTAGATCTATTGCTGGACCGAGTGGACTAACGCTGAGTGTGCCAGTCATTTAGTGGGCATTTACTGCACACGCCAGTTTTGGCCAGTCCCGTAAAATTGGGATCCATGACTTCAACTGCGTTATAACCGAATCTGCGTTATACCAAGGCGTGTTATAGCGAGGGTCCAGTGTACATGGAAACATGTGAGATGAAAGCAACCTAGGCTAACACGCAAGTATACCTGTGGTGATGGTTCAGTTTTCAGCTCTTCATAATTAGAAAATCGCACTATCATAGTATGCGAGCCAAGTCTTGGTGGACGCTCTGAGTAATACTCCACCATAGATTCAGCAGAATCCAGGTCTGACATTTCTAACAGTGCCTACAGAATCAACACGACATAAGCCTTACTTGCTTGTACTTCACATTACAAAGGTTCCTAAACAAGCTCGTCTGTCTTGCAATGCATCACTTTGCATTATTAACAAGTCCATCATTAGAAGGGCTTAGTATCCACATAGTCAGTAATCTACTATATAGTTCCATCTGCACAGTATTATATACAATGCATCAACTGTACAAACACATGTTAACAAAGCCATTTCTCTGCAGATTAAGGCCAAAGCCCAAAACTCAAACTCCAAGACCAATCCAAAGCCCATTATTACAAAGACAGTCCCATACGTACTCGATATGAGCACTGGGGACAGAGCTGATCCCAGTCTCTAAGCAGTCAGCCTGCAAATAATGTTAAGTCATAGACCCGGTGGTAGACTGCTATTACTACAAGCCAGGCCACAGTTTGCAATCCCAGTTACAGAGCATAACCGCCCTTCGTTCAGTAGGCTGACTAAATTAAACTGCTTGGTGAACAACTTGCCAGAGTAATTAAATAAAAGTGAAACAGTCAGGAGTCAAACCCATGACCCCTTAATCATGATTTTGATGCCCTAACCATTCCTACACCATCACAGCAGACAATTTGTCATCAAGCCTCAAGGTCAATTCAAAAACTACAAACTGTAAACTTCACTTATGAACAAACACAAATGTTAATAATAACGAAGCTTTAAAGAAGTTTTAGTGCACAACTGCAACTGGAGATCTTCTCTCAACAACAACTTAAGATACGGTACACTTACAGACCATTCAATCATGGTTGCTAGCACAATTGGCAGCGGCATAGTGCAATACAGTTTATTTGCAATTGCAAGCATGTTATATACGAACATACTAATGACCACCATACCTGACATTTCCTTTTAGCAAAGACTAGATTAGTCATCCGTCCAAATGGGAGACCCAACTGGATGACATCGCCTTCCGCTGCACCATCTGGCAATCCACCAATGAACACGACACGACGAGGAGTACGCTGAGAATCAAACTTTGACTGCACAAATACAGCGTAAGTCACAACTGTTCAATCCCGTGTATAATCAGCTAAAATCATTATATTCTATATGCACATGCAATTACTCATTACATACATACCTGTTTAGTCACAGATTTAAATAAAAAAAATCATTGAAAATATTAATACAACACTGGATGTCAAATCACAAAAAATTACCGCTACAGTGCTACTGGCACCATCCACTTGTACGTGGCAATTTTGCACAAATAATGGTAAAAATAATTAGAGATAAACAATTTTAATTTTCAGTCACTGTTTCTCAGCAATGTTTATGTACAATTCTTGCCTACAGAAACAATGAAAAATTATACAAAATCAAAATTAGGACTACAAAGTTATTAATAAATTAACATAAACTGCAAAGCAAGATTCAGTACTTGCAATCAAAAATGTGTGGTAATCAAATGTGTGGTATACTCAATAAGTTGTACATTACAAGTTCAAGCAGTGGTGTAATCACCTCTCATATGTGAACATTCAATGATCTAGTGGCATCAGTACTCTGGGCATGTGAGATAACAAATCTTAAATTTGACAGTTAAGCATTATCTGAGCAAAGCAGGAACTTTTTTATTGTTACATAATAAAATTCAAAAGCACCAACCCTTTTCCAAGAATCAGAAAAATCTCCACGTCGTTGTTCATTTGACAATCGCTACCACATGAATACACAAAATATAATTAAATTATTGTTCACTACTACTGCATTATCAATGCTGCTGAGCAAGCACTGTATGTGACATAAATAATCTGCAGCACATCTGTGTAATCATATGGCAAAACTCTCTCACGTAATAGCCTGCTGCCTGCAAATATGTTGCAAAAATTTATTACAATGTTACAATGTATTAACAAAAAATCAACAGCAGATTTTATTTCTACTCAATTTTAAAAATAATAAAATGGGCTTATAAATGTCATTAGAACTTGCTAACAATGACACTCATGCACAAGTTAAACACCAATTCTGTGGCTAATTATTTAGAATCTACTTTTCCAAATATTCAGTATTTACTGCAATAAACACAAAAAAATCATTCAAACCTTCATGCTGAAAATATCACCAGCTGAATCTAAAAACAACAACATCCAATAATAACATCAATTGGTAATATCAAAAAAGGCATTGCTACCGCTACTGTTTTATTCGGTAGTGAGAGCCAATGTTGCCATGAACAGACAAGTAAGCATTATTTAATCCTCGTCCAAATATGACCACTCCAGGCAACTACTTGAATCTGGAGATAACACTAAAACTTCTTCTAAATGAAACATAAGATCAGTCCTGCACGGATGGCTCAGTGGACTAAACCACTGACTAAGTGCACACCAAGTCTGAGTGGCTGTGGACTGGCTCTGCTTCCCAGTGTGACAAAAGTTTGTCATTTTACGTCGAAAAATCAGTGAACATGCTATGAACTTAGCTTCTTAGGGTCCTCTGTGTCCTCTAAAAACTGTGACGGGTCACATCAAGTTTAAGAGCACATGAGCATTATTAGGTCATCGTGCTGACAACCGAACGACTTGACTGCCCCGATAAGAGTTAGCGCTATTCACCGTTACTGGTATCGGGGTCGAATGTTAAGCATTGCATAAAAT
>Ga0209145_1000267_pt1 | contig 10685 bp, 6 predicted proteins | sample WorMetfiPIANOSA2_FD_187396 | JGI IMG/M metagenome (GOLD analysis project Ga0209145, IMG submission 187396) | Marine gutless worms symbiont microbial communities from Max Planck institute for Marine Microbiology, Germany - Olavius filocauda... | ecosystem: Host-associated > Annelida > Digestive... | reverse complement strand
AATAGGAATGCTCGGTCGAAGCAGTGGCAACCATGATTGGCTGCTTGCCAACGCAAGCGCTTGCGTTTCTTGCGGTTTTCGTTTACGCGACGCACGCAATGCAAGCGATTGCGTTTGAATGGAAACAGGGCTTCACGCAATGGAGCCGGTAGACTGTAGGCTATACATGTATATAAACATCGCAAGAAGAATTCGTTATGCAACTCACAAGGTAAACGTTTGATTCCATTCTGGGTACAACGTCGACCTTATCGTCCTCGTCTTCTGTTTTGTTTTGCCGCATTCGTCAGGAACGAGTTTCAGTTTGACGTACGGATCAGCAAGACCGTTTGGATCCATCGGAATCAGATTTTTGGCTTCACGAACTGCAAACCCATCCATCCACTGATGTTCAGACGTCCTCTAGCCTACGTTACTTTAGCAAGAACACCAGAGAGTGCACATACTTCCACCAACTTGGCCCCACTTTTTAACTCTGACAATGACGTTGAATTGTTACTGTCACAAAGTCTATCATGCACATTACCTTATTGATTGCTTATATTGATTGCTGAGAGTGATGGTGAAAAGGCTTGTGTCTCAGGCTGAGACATAAGCCTTTTCATCATCATGTATCAGTTTTTACCTCTGACCGTGACATTATGACTTTAATATTCACTCCAAGATTTCATCAGTTCGGCTTCAAGCAGTGGTTCATTGTAAATATCAATTAGTTTACGAGATACACAGGTAATTATATTATTTGACGGAAAACTAGAAAAGTGTCAAAGTAACTTAAGTAAAGAGAAAAGCCTTCGTTGACGAAAATTATAACTTATTTTAAACTATGTGAATAGGCCTAACAGTAAATAAAAAAGCAAGGCTAATGAATCGTGTACTAAACTCTTATAGAGGTCTACGCAAAATATTTTCCGATGACCAAAATATCGCTGATCTGAAGTATAACCTTGGACCGTGAGTTGTCCTTCGTCATGGCTGATACTGACAGAGATGCGTCCTCGACGCTCTGTGTGGTCGATGCCACACAGGGAGGGCACGTTGACCCGGCAGCGCCGGTGTACGTTCATGTCACACGCTGCATCAACATATTACACCACGCACTGTCACACATGGCTCTAGATAATAATTCGTCAAACACAACCGAATTTATTTAACTAAAATTGATGTTTCGGTCTCAATCAGAGGCCGAAACGTCAATTTTATAGGTAAATAAATTTGGTTGTGATTGATGAATTATTATCTACGGTACAATAGTTTTCCAACCTAATGAATCTGTTCACAGAGTGTCTTAGCTGTATTGTCACCAGTATTCGACACTGGCTCCCACTTAATTGATTTCATACCCATTACCTAACCATAACCCTACAGGTTGTTTGCCTGTTGTTAGCGTTTCGTTGACAGTGCGTTTAGAGGTGTTTTTACGTATTCGCGCTATGCAAATGTACATTTACTTACTTACTTACTTACTTACTTACTTACTTACTTACTTACCTTAATCCTATGTCATATGTATCTAACGTAACCTATAGCCTTGATGCTAACCATATACTAAACCTAACATTGATCCAAACGATTATTTTTGCTTGAAAGGTTCAGATAACACTCGTCTACGTGGTAATCCGTATAATTGTTAATCAGTGTCTGCTTAATGTGCGTAGAAACTTTTTAGCGAGCGTGTTGTTGTAGCCTGGAACAGTTTGCCGCCGAGCGTGGTTAATTTTACGTCATTAAGAGCGTTCAAAAAACTGTAACCAACGCCAACCTTAAGAAAGTTGTTCACAAAATATTAACCTTACGATGATTGCGATGGTCAAAATTTGGTGCTTTATGTATTTTCTTACAGTGCATTGCTTTTGGTTTTATTTGTGTTTATGGCATGTTAGTGGCATTGCCCGTGTCATATGTAATAAATAAATAAATAACAGTAGGTCATGGTACGAATTTGCGCGGTATGAATTGGTCTCAAGACAATTCCTTCACGAACTTTAGTCCACTCCAGGAACGAATGAACGTTATGAACGAAAAATCCACAAACCATTCCAGCCGTCGCTCAGTTGAAGCAGCGGTAGTAGGCCTTATACATTGTAATTGTAATTATATTGACTGAACAGTTTGGCATTTGGCATTTGCATCATGCATCTCATGGTAATTGTCACAGCGCTTCCTATTACAATGCTACATTTGGTACACTGAAAAGACGCCGAGAAGCTAGTGGCCCCTTCAGTGTACCATACGTAGGCTAATAACAGAAACGCCAGTTATCTCGCCACCTTCGCTGCTGTATAGACGGGTAAGAAAAACCACGCAGCTTCGGCCAAGTAATCGTATCATCATCATCAGCAGCACAAACTATTTTATATAATAATTTTAAACCTCTATATCTGCCAGATCTAGCGAAGCCCACAGACAGCACGAAGAGCCATCATTTACTCGCCCTTGATATAGGGGCGAAGCCCATAGTAAAACCCTATAAACCGTAGGCTAATAATAGCGAGCATTTTACCGAAACTGCACAGTAATACTGAAAGATTTTTGTTAGATTTTATAGTATTTTTTTATTCTTAATTTTTACTAGCACCTTACTTACATGTACGCACAAACAAAATATATGACTATGATTATATGGAAAATCGTGAAGCTGTAGCCTAGCAAGCTTGATAATCGTAAATACCGTGTTAGCTAGGCCCTGCCTTCGCCGATAATCTAAACAAATCCAGAAAAAGTTATTGTAATGCTGTGGTTAAGCGCTGTTGTTAGATGTCCGAGGATTACGTTAACGTTTCTAGAAAGGATTTGGGGTGTCTTGACCGACCGACTGGTGCGGTAATCCCGGTGCGCCATTGCCGATTTACAGGGCTCATGTAGGCCTACACGGCAGCGGTGCCGGTATATACATACATCCAAATCACCACAAGACCGTACAACAATTTACGTCGTATAGAGATTGCAACCGCCACGCACTGATGTCGCGGAATAATAGAAACAGAAATTACAGCGTGTGTGTTAAATCTACCTGAAACAGCGGCTGCATTATGTGATGTACTGTAAGTATAAGACAAATTCAAAGAGTCGTATATAGGCGGCACCAGCAGCTACAAAGGCTCTATACAAAGTCGGTAAAAGCAGTGGCGAAGTGAGTTCATAAAACGACAGATTAAAAAAGTGGTGCTTTAAATGATGTTTAAAACCAGAAAAGGTCCGGGTGAATCGCAGTTCTGCAGGCAGACTGTTCCAAGCATTAACCCACCCAATAAACGGTCAGCAAACGTTCGTCTAACAGTACCGCATGAAATCTTAGGGGATGAGAGGTTGATCATTGCATATGTCATGCATGCCATTTGGCCTATTTTGTCACTGTAGTCTAGATGTTGACCAGTTAGATCATGCAGTAGTTACGGACACGTCAGTTCCAGTCATCAACATATTTGACCATCTGTCATCACCGTGGGCCGATAATTGAATGTGCGACAACAGTCTGCTCAAGTAATCTGACTGTCAGAAAAATGACATGTTGATAATGGATGCCAATGAAGTGTATTTTTATACTGTACTTCAGTTGTCGTGCACTTTGGAGGGGGTTGAAAGTTTGACACTACTGTGACATACTTTTCTCAGGAGGTAATAAAACGTGACAAGCTGTGACAGAGGGAGAGGGGTACAAAAGTCACAAAACGTGACATAGTTATTGAATGGCTCATTGGCCCCTTCACTGGACAACGGCAGTAAAAGAAAAAATAGACATATAGACAGTTCACACATATAATATACACATAGGGGCTTATAGACATATAATGATAATTCACACCATGCACACTGTTACAATTTATGCAGTTACGTTTTGACGACTGAACATTGGGCACTTCAGAATGGAAATATTCGTTTCAAGTCTTAACGATTTCTAGTACGGTACGAGGCAACTCTTAAATAAGTTACTCACTTGGCATTAGACCGACAACAACAATGGAACTAACTTGTCATAAAGGCGTCAGACACCAGTGGACGAACGCTGTTTTGTTGTTATTTATGATAATAAAGATGATGATGAAGTTGAGACAGACTCGTCACTATAGTAGGAGCACTTGCACATCGTACCACTCAGCGTTATGTTTTAGTTCTTTCGTTATTTTCTTTTAGTTGACGCGTGTGTAGGACTAAACTGGCTTTTAGCTCGTTTTTAATCACATGTAAATAAAAAAAATCATCGTCATCGTCGTCTTCGAAGTCCATGGACGGACAGTCAGTCAGACAGACAGACAGACACACACTAAAACTGAAAATACGTATTTAATGGCATGCGTTCGGCATCTAAATTAGGCCATAATAATGGTGATGACGGTGCCGAGCCGTTGCATTAAGACCGCGAATATACTGGCGCCATTCCGTCATTTGGCCTGACCAAACACGTGCTTGCCTGATAAGCAGTTTCGTGCGGCTGAATAACAGTACAAAAGCAGCGGGTGTCTATTGCTGCAAAGCCGACGAGGCGAGCAGAGTGAATAGGAAATGGTTGGTTGTACTATTCGTGACGGTAGACCACTCCATATATAGGCGCAGCCGACGTATAGAACACGGGGCTCATCCCCAAAAACTTGTAGCGAGGACGAGACGCCAATGCATTTGTCTACCAGACTCTGCCCGTCTGTCGTGCTTCAACCACATGTCCAAATACTCATTTGCGTCCGTTTCGTATAAAATCCGATTTTAGACGTTTAAGGGTTTTTGGCTATTTTGCCCTGCTAATACTAACGAATGTCTTGCCAGAAACTTTTAATTCCTCGAAATTTATATTTCTTATACAGGTTGAAAATGAGATAAATTAGGAGACGTTGTGGCTGTATTATAAAGAGGCATAATGCACAAAGTATATAGACTAGATCCGTTGCGCCTATATTTTGCACCGCTTTGCGCCCGCCCACGCTGCAGGATAATATGGTCGTATGCAGTCACGGTCATGGCCCTGCAGAAAAACACTGTAAATTGGATTGCGTCGCCACCAACAACCGCAGCTCGGCAGACCCCACACAGACCGCACTGTATATATGCCGCTGTCCCTCGTGACTGCTCCCACATCAATGTTGATCCAACAACCGATATATAGGTGCGTTATACATAATATATGCATGGACGTAGTTACTCACGCCGACTATGTCGGTCGGCGTGGGTAGGATTTTCGAGTCAGTCTGTTTGTCTCTTTGTTTGTCTCTTTGTCTGTTTGTCCGCAGCATAACTCAAAAACGAATGATTCCAAAGTGTTCAAACTTGGTGGAGGGTATGATCTTGGGATACCCTAGAAGTGGTACTGTTTTGGGGTTCAAAGGTCAAAAGTCAAGGTCACAGGGTCAATAACACTACACAATAACACTTCATTTCCAACTACAATTGCGTTTGTTTCACATTCGCTAGGTGGCGATACCAATACTATAACGTAACAACCGCGCTTCGTTGTCATTCGCTACTCGCTAGGTGGCGACACTGACAACATCAATACGGCGTGGGTTCGCACTCTATGAGTACATTCTACTTCATATGTGCACGCGGATGCACACATACCCCTCTTCTCGTAGGGTGTAAAACTGCAGCCTCTTTTACGGTTGCCCATAACTTTGACAGCTTTTCACAAACCAAAACGCGTCAACCCTACAGATTTTGTGATCGAGACATTCTAACGAAGTTTTCAAACTGTTTGTGCGTGAATGGTATCCACAGAGTTACATCCATACGCTTGTACATTGACCCCTCGTATATACGGCAGCTTCCGACATTTCATGAACGATAGCAAACTTACTTACACGCGTCGCTGTCGCTATGCAAATCATGGTATATACATGCTATCAATAGTTACCGCATCTGTCCGTTCGTCCGTCTGTCTGTCACACACACCACGGACCATGTCGAAACGAACTAACGTATAATCAAACTGTTTTGTTTTTTGTCGTGCAATTCGTGAACAGAGATCTTATGTACCGCAATCAGCAACAAGACAGATTCAAAGAGCATGTGATTTATTACAAACTCAATCATTCTAGTTTTCTAGCATTTGAAATTATATACTTACATTTTGATCTGACCGGGTCACCCTATATCTGGGATGTTAAATAGATGATTCGCTCCGTTTTGTTCGCTAAACTTTGACCACGCTTACTTACTGTCTTCTCGACTAAAGTAAACGCTGCGCTGGACTGGTTCACCGCCGGTTTTGAATTGTGTGGTTTCACAAATTCGTAATGCATGCTGGCTTACCTTCGCATCTAAAGCCTTGATGAAGCAGACCATACAGCATGGACCCGCAATGGTCGCAGAATGTCGGACTACCGTACGTGTGTAGCTTGAACTTGTGCGGGTTGGTCGACTGTTGACAAACAACAACACGGATGTTTTTGTTAGTAATTTATTATTGTTATTAAGTATGAATTAATAATGTACAGATGTCAGTGACATTATCGTGACGAATGCTATATTTACGCAAATTTACGAAGTCTGGCTATCAGTCGCGCTGACGATATGGAATGTCTTAGCTGAGGAAAAGGTGCAGTGCATGGATGGATGAAACTGGGCAAAATTTCACTCATTCCACTCTCATGCTTTTGCCGGTGCTTGTCCGTTAATTCACCCGAATTATTTTTCCGTCATCATATTCGTTTCTGTCACTGAATTAGAATTACCGTATAAACTTCTGTATCCTAGCATTAGGCTCAGGGCTCAGGACAGCGCCTCCTGTATCGGTTAGGGCCAGGGTTAGGGTTAGTGTTAGTTTTAGTTTTACGGTGTAACGCTATTGCGCAATTCGGGTGAATTAACGGACAAGTACCCTTTTGCCAAAGTTGACACCTTCAACGCTCACTGTATAGTATGTCATTTCTACGACTACGAATACAACAGGCCGTTCGACCAACAAGACGTAGCCTATAATTTTACATTAGGCCTATGTTCATGCTGGATGTGGACTGTATGTGTATTGAGCGAATTTTATTATACGTGGTCTAGACACATGCAATGAATTTGAATGAAATCTGTAAAGCCGCGTTTACACCAGGGCAACATATTGCCGGCAACATGTTGCTTGTTGCCAGTTTGTTGCCCGTCTGTTGCTGGATACAAAGAGATACAAGTCGACCGTGACCGTGACATAAATGAATTGTAATTATGTTGCCGAGATACAGTTGCCGGCAACATGTTCCTCGTCCGCGCCACATGTTGCCGGGCAACATGTTACCCTGGTGTAAACGCGGCTTAAAGTTTCTATGCGCTAATCTTCCGTCACTCAAGTTAAACTTTTCAGTGCCGTCTCGACTTTACGACTTCCGATGTCTGATAGTCTACGTCTATACGTCTACGTCTTTACACTGTGTGTCTGTTTCCATACATTATGAAAAAGCTCTATTCTCTTCCAGTCATTCTGTATAGGCTCCACATCATAACTGCCATCCATCATGCCGAACATTAGTCATTACACACGTCTGACCAACTGCCTGTTCATTATCCATTCTCCATCACTTCGCATTAATTATCAGTCGCTGAGTCGCTCCTTTCCGTCAGTCCACGACGATTGACGCAAAAAGGATAAATACTGTGAAGTGTGAATAGTGATGTACGAAACAGAATATTATTATAAACGAAACCGGAGCCAACTTGGCAGTCAATCACGGCTCCGTCGTTGGGCGAGGCGAGCGTTGGCCGTTAATTTAGTTATAAAAGGCGACGATGGATTCAACGACGTCAAGGGAGACGAAGATGTATAAGTCCACCAACTTGACAATGTGGGAGTTAGCATCTCTTGTAGAGTGTGATGAAATAGGGACTGGGTGTAACGGTGGCGGCACGGACGGGGATCATTCAGAAACAGCGTTAGTCGCGGGTAATGTTAAATGTAAAGGTAAAGGTGCCTAATTACTCCATGCAGTAGAGCGTAGGCGGGGTGCTCATCTCCCTTTCTTAGGCCACTGAGCTCGTAGGTGGCTGTACCACTGAGTCTGCGACGTCGGACCTTCCCAGCCTCAGAGCATCATCGCCCTTTGGCCGGTAATAATTTATACTGCTTGGTGAACAGAGGCACATGTGTGTGAACAACTTGCCCAGAGTCGTTACGTGAAGCGGAGCGACCGGGACTCGAACCTGCGACCTATTGGTTACAAGTCCCATGCCTTAACCGCTATACGCCACCACACCACAGCAACGTTAAATAAAATGCAACAATATCAAATAGTCACTTTGGAACGTCACTTATTCACCTCGAGCTAATTCACAACGTTAGCTTTCAAGTATCAAAACTATTCCCGCGTCGTTACACTACCTTTTCATCGGTGTCCTTGCGTGTACCGACCGTATCCACCGCCGCCACGGACAGGCGTGGGAGGAATGGATCGGGGCGCGCTCCAGCTATACTGCAAAAACTGAGAAATCGATGAAGAATCCAAGCAGAATAAGCATCGCAGACATGTACGCCGACGCGTAGAAACGCGTTTTCACCGGCCGCTCATCATCTTTATTGACGCTGCCAAATGAACCGTTTAGTGAAGTAATCACATAATGCCAACAAAGCTGGTCTTAACCCTTTCATATCAGACTGCAGTGTCCGCAGTGTCTGCAGTTTCCTGATTGTTTCCTGATATTATATTTTTCACCATTTCAGTCGCACAAACGTTCGTTTAACTGCCTCGGGAATCTGTATCATTTCAGAGACACTTCATAAGTAAGTAAGTAAGTAAGTAAGTAAGTAAGTAAATTTAATAGTTTTCGTCACTGGGGCAGTGTTTATGAGTTATTACAGGCGGTATAGAGAAAAGGTGACTGCAGCCGGATGCTTACCACATCGGGCTTCTCGCGAGTCACAACTCGCAACCGAATATAACACCCGGTATCAAGAGTCGGTGTAACAGTATCCTTGAATAGAAGCCCCTGGTTTCTATTAGTACATCAGCATTACAGCTAACAGATGGCAGGCAACATGTAGGTCCAATAACCGTGTGTTTCGCTCAATAAACAATACACAAACGTTTAGAAAGTAGATTCACCAGTAATTGAGCCAACTTCTGAAACCCGGTTTGTATTCAAGGATTTTCCGTCTTATAGCGTTCCATCTGGGCATTTATATACCCACCATACAAAGACTTTAAAAATTCGTCTCTTAACATAGGCCTCGGTGGCATTACCATGCCTCATTCGTCGCAGTCAAAGTAGTATTGGGGACATACCGGTACCGTGGTATGTCAATGTTATTAAAATTGTATACGTGTGTTATACTAAACTGACGATATGTTGGTTTTAAAGCAGACGCTAACAAAAACTCATTTGCTGATCTATTGATACGACATAAAACAGGGGCTATCCCAAGAAAAATTTAAAGATGCACACATGCATGGCAATAGCGTGGGAGCGCGAGCCTATGGAGGTTAGGGAGCGAAGCACTTGAAGTTGATGACGTTTTTGTGTCTGAAACATTAACTTTTGATGCACCCGTACGATATCAATATACGCATGCCCCTTTTAATGTTGCACGATGAATTTTTAAAGATAGACACTTTGTGTAATAATACACGTTAAAATAGCCATGCATAAAAAACCAGTGCGTATACGCTGAAGCAGCTGACCATTACTACTACTACTACTACTACTACCATTAAAACGTGTGCACCATAGGCCTATGCTGTGTGCTGTCTCGTAACATGCTAACTACGCCGAGTCAGAGGCAAAGATCACGATTAGTATTCAAAGCTCAGCGTGGCGTCAACGGAAACGTGTTACCACCGGCTGTCGGCTGAAATTTACAAGCATCATAAAACCACTCGACCAACAACAACGCTGTAGCTGCTCTAATGAAGATCTAGCTACGCAACAGCCGGTTATTCCACACGGCACGATACGCTGCAAGATGCGGCTTTGTCAGCGGAGAGCAATTGCAGCGTTAAGCCGTTAGCGAGTGCAAAAAACTCGTCACGCAAAAATGCTATCGTCTCTATAACATATTTAGGCCTACAACACGATCTTGGCCACCGTTTAGTGTTTTCGTGCGTGACAATAGTACCGAAACAACAAGGAGAGTCGCGCGGTTTAACAGCAGCAGCTGCATGAGCTCCGCTTCAGTTGCTCAATAACTCAAAAATGAATGATTCCAGTTGCTATGCGTTTTTCCTTCATCAAATAAAGTCGTTGAATGAGTATTGAGTACGAAGAGTTTAACGTCTCACTCGACCAGGACGTTTCGAGCTGGACAAAGTCGCCGAAAGCGTCCTCCAGGACCATCGCTACATTAGCCTTATAACCACACAAAAGGCCATCGGTAATCTTTGTCTCGCTCCGGCTTCTGCCGCGCCGCGATGTCAACATACCGACTAGCGTCTTTTGACCTTTTGACCTCTTGACTACAAAGAGTTCCACCTGCTACGTTCAGTCTGTGTACCAAATTTGAACTCCGTACATGCAATTTCGTTCTGGACGTGCCCGACGGCGCACGTGGACCTTGTGACATTGGCCTTTGATTTTAACTGTGCAAGTTCTCTGTTACGTATATGGTACTTTCGTCGGTACAACGTTAGCACCAGTTGAAGACAGCGTGACTATCCGTTTGACTCTTTGATTTGAGTAAGTACGTGCGACTACCTCGATGAGTCACTGGAAGCGGCAGAAAAGGCTTCTGGACAAAACAGCTCCAATGTTCCAGAAGAAGTCGACCACAGACCCTTACCCGT
>Ga0209145_1000265_pt1 | contig 10740 bp, 9 predicted proteins | sample WorMetfiPIANOSA2_FD_187396 | JGI IMG/M metagenome (GOLD analysis project Ga0209145, IMG submission 187396) | Marine gutless worms symbiont microbial communities from Max Planck institute for Marine Microbiology, Germany - Olavius filocauda... | ecosystem: Host-associated > Annelida > Digestive... | reverse complement strand
CCCCTGCCCTTAGAAGTAGGACCCATTAAATCCAACTGGGGGAGCGCTGTAAGCTCCCGCAGCGGGGTCTGGGACAGAGCCCCAGCCGAAATCGAATTTGGTGCATTTTAGCCTTAAAATCTGACATCTGGTGGGCGGTGGCAACAATTTTAATAATTTTCCTGAGAATTAACTGACTAAATTTCGTGAAAATTGCTGCAATGAACACTGATGCATGGTGTTACTGTTAAAATAAGGAGTTCTTCAAATAACACAAATATTCCTGACAAAGAAAATGCAACATCTGACAAACACTAATCAATAATCATACCGACATTGTTTCTAACCAATAATCCTGCGAAAACTGCGATGTACGTAATCAGTACTGTGCATTACAAACAATGTCCACTCCCAAAAAAGTAGGGGGGACAAAACACTTCCCCTCCACTTCAAAAAGTAGGGGGGACATGTCCCCCTGTCCACCCACGGATCTACGCCCATGCACACACTGCCAACAACAGCCTTGTCAGATACAAGGAATTTACTTAATAGCATAAATATAACAGTTATAATGTAAATAGTTTTGTGATTAAATTGTCCACAATAACATACTTTGTAACCTTCAACAGACCTAATCACTGTGACCGATCTTTTTAGTTTTACAAACGTAATCTACATGTACATTACATTCTATCACCAAAGTCTATTTACATGGAAATATGACGGAAATCTCTAGTTTAAAAAAGCGAATAATTAAATGTTTACTCTGGTCAGTAGCATTCTATGCAATGCAACAGAGACCTGGACATTGACAATAACTGACAGAACAAGATTAGAAGCCTTTGAAATGTGGATCTGGAGAAGAACGAAGATTAGTTGGATGGACAAAATTAGCAATGAAGAAGTGTTAGCACAAGTAAGTGAAATGAGAACTACAGAGTGGGCCAAATTAAAATATCCCAGCAGTAATTTTACAAATATGACTCTTTCACAATTCTCAAGGTAGAGCAGTTACAGTATATAGGTGAGGTGGGCAAATTCATAACTTTTTAGTGTGACATTTCCTGAGGATATCGTACCAAAAATGATAGTAATATTCGAAACGATTGCCAAGATTTTGCAAATTTTAATTTGGTCCACCCTGTATGTTGAATACTATATGGTCCCCTAAACATCGTTGGATAGGACATGTTTTGCAGTATGATGAACTACTTTGTAACCTTTTGACAGGAAGAACAGTTGGAAACCTACGAGAGGCAGGAGAAGGTTACATATGTTAGAAGATCTTTACGAGAACAATGGTTATGAAGTTTTGAAGAGGACAGCAGAAGACATACGTGCTTGGACAGAAAGAATGAGAAAGTAAGTGCCAAAAACCTGCTGTACAGCAGATAACTGAAGATGATGATGATGGAAATATAAGTGCCAGAATTATGTGAACTAGTAAAAATAACTGTTAAGAGAAAGAGATGACAAACAGTGGGCTCGTTTGAGGTTTTTACTAAATGCCAGTCTGAAATGATGTACATCAGAGTATCGGTCGTAGCACTCAATCGTTTAACTGATCAAACCGAAGAACCAACATCAAAATTTGTCAACTGAGGTCCGTTCTGCAATGAACTTTTACAGCTTGATAGTGACGACATGCACGGCACACAAGTGACACGACAACATTAAGATTAGTAACAGTAACTGCAGCAAGTGACGCAGCAATAAATATTAATTAATTAAACTTTAATGGCGACTGCAATTCGACTTATGACACTGTACGATGCGGACGGCACACAAATGACGTTGTAGCTTCAGTGCTGACTTGTTACAGTCGTCTGTTTCTCTGACCCTTCCTGCACAATAACAATCGTCAGTTACTGCTGCAGTCCCATCACAGCCACAGAAAATACAAACTAAAATAAAATATTGGGTTTGTTGAACAAGTTATCTGTATCTTTGCCTCTGTTGTTGCATAATCACACAACATCACACGGAGAGTCAGTGGCGTAGACACACAAGGTGCGTAAGGTGCGTACGCACCCCCTGTCAGGAAAATACGTAATATTTCTCTGTGATTATACGTAAGAACTGTCATCAACCACTTTGCGCTTGTCTGACAGAATTGTCTGATACGACGTTACATAGCACTGCTATGTCAACGTGTCTTATCAATCAGTCAAACTGCAAATATTTAACGTGCGATCAAAAACTGGCAAAAAGCTATGTGTGCTGCCACGCCTAATTGCGAAGGTTAGAGTACGCTTACCAGTAACTATTCCCCCTAAAATTTTGGCCACCCCCTAATTGGCATAGTCTGACTGGTCAGGCCTCCTCTGGTTTATTGATGGTCCGCTATCTATTGGCTCCTAACTATGAAGGTCTAGACATGCCCCTGAATTACGCAGTTACGCACCCCGTCGAAAATTTCTGGCTACGCCACTGCGGAGAGTCCTCATGACTCATCACCAGTAATAAAAGCATGTAACAACTAGACATGAGCAAGCCTGTACCTGAGCCAGTTGTGGAGTGATAACGGGAATTTTTGAGCTCTGCAGTATATCGGGATTAAGCAACAGTGGAATGGCAGATAGCTGGTCGGAAGAACTCACGGAACTGCCGACGACAGCTGGCAATGGCGGATGTAGGACATACTGAGTAAAGTGGGACGATGCTGAAGCATCGGCTGCTGCTGCTGGGGCTGGTTGGTCAGCCTCGGTTGTGGTTGACTGCACTGGTGACTCCGAGTCTGCTGGTGACTCTGTTGTACTTTCACACGCTGGAAACAAGACAATCATACACCAGTTGTAACATCTACAGGAGCTGTCACTTTAACAGCTGCACAGTCATCGCTCGTAAAAGTCTTACCTTAATCATACTGCACACTTCCCATCTGAACATCTTTTACTAGTCTTAATCAACAGAATTTGTTATATTCCAATGTATTGTGTAAAAATTCCAATATGTTATGTGCAAAATTTGGCTTGAAACAACTGGCTAAACTGCAGCTCCACGAAACTGCTTGGCTTAAACGAAAATATACGATATTTAAAATTGTGCAAACGACGGTTAGCTTAAAAGTGGGCTTAAAACTTGTGCTGCATTCCCACAAAATATGCACTGTTCAAGTGAGAATAATTTCATTCATACAAGATGAAAGAAGTTGTTTGACATATACCGGTGTCATCACCAGGTGGTACATCGCTTGATACGGCCTCCACTTGTTCCACATTCGCAGCTGTAACCTGTGGATGTGTCGGCTGTGGCTGCCGAGTCTGCACAGTTGTCGGTGGCGGTGATGCACTGTTATCACGTGACGGATGTCTATGCTGCTCTGCTGCATTTATCAATAATACATATTCTCATATTAACAAATGCACACTTTACAAAACTACTGAGAATCAATTTGGCAAATCACAAGACAAAAACTAACAGGAAGTAACATAATACATGCTACCATATCTATACCAGTTGACTGTTACTGGTACTTAATTCAATATTTTTAGTTCACTAACTAAAGTGACAATTAATACAAAAAAACTCATTAAACATATTGTTCATTCAAAGACATACTAATTAAATTCAACTGATGACAGCAGAGATTAGGCAAAATATTCATTCTTTAACCCTTTAAAGGGCATAAGTGCCTAGGCCCCATGGCAACATAGTAGATAAGGATTATGTAATACATGACTGACTGTTATATGGGTCTAAAACCTGACTTTGCAAAATCAGTTATTAATTTTAAGTGGCCAGAATATTGCCACTACCCGCCAGGAGTCAACTGTTAGTGGCCAGAATACTGCCACTGCCCAATTAGAGATATCAGTGCAAGTAACTCAAAATGTAGCAACAAACCTGTCAACTAAGCTTGTTCTCTGCCCTTTAGCTACTACCTTACTGTGAATGGCAAGTATTTTGTCACTGCCCTTTAAAGCGTTGCAACAACACGATTCCTTTATTCAAATTTATTACAAACTAAAATTCTAGTCATTTTAGTAATGTAAAAATCAAAACTTTTCACGACTGGTTACTCATATAATTAAGCACTACACACTACAGCCGTACAACAGCTGAAAGTCCTGTTCGCTGCAATTATGTGATTATAGAGTTAACTGCAGACCAGATTCATGTGGCTTGAACAGTTCATCACGTAGATTCGGCAAGAAAGCGTCGATTCTGTCCCACGTTAGCTTCCACAGCTGGGACTCGTCACTGTCACGCTGAAGTATACCAGCCGTGTGCATCACCAGCAACATGTTTTTCAGCGACTCAGGAATTGCCTCCGACTACAAATGCACCAACATAATGCATACAGGAGATCGACATCTCGGTTCAGCAGTAATCCAACCTAAACTGTTTCCAATTAAAAATACTAAAAAATGCCAAAGTACTTTCTAATCTCAAGGCCTATGTGGTGATGCTTCCCTCTGTTTCATGCAGCTCTAAGCCAGACACCATCCAAAGCCACAAGTCCATGGACAAGGGGTCAGTGCATCGCATGGAATGCCTGTTCAGCTCCCAGCAAAATACTGGTTGAAGGCAGAAGCAACAGGGTGTCAAAAACTTGCCTAAGGTTTTTATGCAGCGGCAATCAAGTCGGGAGTCGAACACACATCTATGTAACGTTACCGCCCTACCTACTCTACCCTGTGCCCTACCAGTTCCACCACCATGCCACTGTTGCCACTCCATAAACATACTACTAATACTAATACTATTGAGTTATGCTTAACCGGACTACCTTCTGTGTCAACCAGGAGACACAGAAAGTAGACCCCACAAAGGTTTCTCAGACTTTCTCTGGAGACTGTTGGATATATATAGTAGCAGTACTATTACCAAAAAATTTATAACTAAAATAGCTCTCATTACAGCATACAGTATATCTCCACCAGGGAATATGTTTTAGTTGGCGGTGTTAAACTGATACACAATGCTGAAATCAGTCTCACCACAAAAATCGTTGGCATTATAGTGCACACTTAGCAAACAATAGAAAAGTAGTGCTATTTTACATCAAATAGGCGAAGAAGAAATAATATGCCCAGATCTAGATCAGAATACAGATCACCCCCAAAATTTAACTGATTATTCCTTGACCCAAGGCCTACCCTCCAAAAATTTCAATTACATTCATCAACAATTTTAAGAGTCATCTTGTTAACTAACAAACCAACCAACCAACCAAAAGACATGAAACTATTTCCTCCACAGCAAGGATAATAATAAAACTATGATTTACAGCATACTTGTGACAGTTTATTTCTACCATCTAAAACCTAGCACAAGATGACATACATTATTATTTTTAACTGTCAGAAACTATCAAACCACTACAGCACTGCAGAGTTGGAATTATATGCATTCTTAATATGCAAGGTACTGGCATTGATACTGCAACAAGATCTACTGGCTCAAGATCATCCAGTGCAAAATGTCACATACAAGCAAATCACTGCGGTCAGCATGCATGTACTTGTCCATGAACTCCAGTATCGTCAACCACAGTGCCGTGAAAGTTGGCAACGTCAGCAATGGACTGAGATGCTGCAGGAATACCTGTCAAACATTAATTATGTGACAATGTACAAAAATTTAGACCGACTGTGTAGCAACCGATGTGGTTGAAGTTCTTTTTAAGCTGCAAACAAAAAAATTTCAAAGATTTTTTCATTCACATGTATAGCTAGTTTTAAATGTGGCTGGACAGCACTGTTTATCGTCACTCAACAATTTCTCATATTACTTTATAAAAGCATTAAAATAATAAACAGAAATAAATTTTCATCAATTATATCAATTATGATTATAATTACAATTATGACTATAGTTATCAATTATTATCAATTATTATTATGAGTTTCCGGGATGACAGTGTTTCATGGGTTTCTACTTTATTGAAGAGAGTCAACCACGAACCACTTAGTAGCTGAAAGTGCATGTTCATGAACACTCGTAAGCACCATCACTAGTGCTTAGGTGCGTTTGAGGATAATGTGCTTCAATAATATACACAATTATACACAGTCATACAAAGTAGTTCAAAGTCTTACTTTACACAGCAGAGTTGAAGCCCTTGTTCGTGTCTCCTCAACACCACTGGGATCTTTTGGATTGATATGTTCAAGCAGTTTTGATAGCAATGGAAATAACACCTACAAACAGCATTACTGTTTAAAGAGTGGCATGGGTAATGCTTATGCTAAGAAGATCCTGACTGCATGATTGGAAGAAACTGCCCGGATGCCCTTAGATCACACGGATGAAGACAGTCTTAAATGACGTGGAGTCCCATAATCTCACATTGACTGAAGCAGTCAATATGGCTCAGAATCGCCTGCTTTGGAGGCTGGTTGCTGGCTGCGAGTGGCACTGTGCACTCTCAGTGGTACAAGCCAGAAATTATGATGACGAAATGGTGGGGTAACACTGTGGTTACCATGGAATTCCCGTCATAATGGGATTAACTGTTGCTGTATCCCCATGTAATGAGGGTGTGTAATGGCCATAAAATCTTGTGCTACATAGTAAGTAGTTTAATCTTGATTTATGAAGCAATTCGGCGACAGTAATACACATGTTATGTATTGACTGTTTGTTGTTGTCTGTTGTCGCTGCTCACATGATAGAGACAGGATGAGGATGTGCATAACATAAATGGATGTAAAGAAGGACGGGGATAATAGTGATGGAAATGTCGTGCATGCCGGTGGGGACACGGACATTTATGGGATGGAGTTGGAAGTTCATTCCTATGTCAACTTTACTACTGCTATCACCACAAACACTGTGAAACATGCTGGAAGGCAAAGCATAAAATCAACTGGATAGCAAATAACAAACATAACATTTTTACACATTACAGAATATAAATTGACCCATGGACAACATTTCAATTCATTTTGCATTAAACGTTTCATTTTGGATTATGTACAAAAATTTCACATGCAAGTGTTTTAGCCTAACTGTCCTATTTGTTTCACAATGCACGTTTCCCATGCTAAACAAGTGAGTTAATTGAATGGACAACATAAACATTATTTCAAAATAGGGCCTGCTTGTCTATGCTAGCTAATTTATCCCTTAAACTAAAGTTATATATTATCTTTCTAGACAAAAAAATTTCAGAAAATTGAAATAACAGCCAGTACTTTGTTGAAGCAGCTTTCCCATTCAGTAGCGGAAAGTGTTTGCAGGTCGTGCATTAACAATGCTCTCTGCAAGTAAGTAAGTGCTTGGCTGCGAACGTAGCGACGAGAGTCGCAGCACAAACGTGCAATGCCTGCAATAATAATTTACAATAACAAATAACAATTTTCAACGACAACAAGGATGATGATAATATAAAATCTTCTGGCATGGGTTACTTTATTTTCTGCAGATAGGCTAATGTTATCTACAATATTTTTATTATTTATTATTTATAATAGTCATATCAGTCACCATTGTCCGATCTGAAAAGGGACATGATAGGATGGTGTTAAAGAGGATGTATGGAGAAAGTGTAAAGGGGGAATCAGCTAACACAGGTGCACGCTGAAGGATGGTCATTAAACTGAAGTATGAGCATTTGTATCACTCAATAACAGCTATGTGAACTAAGACAAACTACAACAAGAAACTCATTTTATGGTATTCATTATAGGGCAATGTCGGCGATATATACACTGTCACCACACAGTTACCATTTATTACAAAGCAATGCATCCTCCTCCTTAATTACTTTTCTTCCAGGTTGTCTTAGGCCTGCCTCTGAGTCTAACATCACTTCATAATCCATACAGATATAGCCAATCAACTACCAGAGTAATAAAACATAATTCAAACGCCACAAATCAATTGAGCAATGGATTTAGAGAGTAAAAAAAAGACCAAAGTCCTTCTTGAGCCACATGGGCCAACAGGGTGGCACTGATCCCAATTTGTTTAGTCCTCAGCCACACAACAGCTTACACTGCAAAACCACACATAGAGGGCTAGTACATCACACTGTGACATCAGCTTACTCTGTGAGACCACGCACACATACCACACAGGGCTAGTACATCACATTGTGTGCATTTTTCTCCCCAGGTTTGGCTGGCACTCACAAAGCCAACTCAGAGAGCGATGGCCAGGCTGAGTTTATCTCAGTGGCTGGTTACATACTTCCATGGTTTACTCACTAAAAGATGGCAATCCATCCCAGTACTAACTGGCCAAACGCATTACACGATTGAGACCAACATGTTATTGCAAAACCAAAATGCCAGTGAAAAACAAAGACAAGCCATAAAACATGAAGCTTTACCTTGCAGCAGTGGACACCAGCATGTTATCCACAGCGTGCTGGTGCCTGCATCAACCTCTTCCACTGTCGTCACAGAACCATGACTGGCACTGTCCACAGTTGCCCGAGCTGCCTCAGCTTCTTGCGCCCACCCTGTGAATATAGTCGCTGCCTTTGTATGCAGTGTGTGCATCAAGTCCAGCAGCTAAAACAAACAATATCACCAGTCACCAGACGTCAGGCAAAATCCACAATATTAAGTTTGTCAGTTAAGTTTATTGCACCAATGACAATTTCAGCACAAACAGCAATAATGGCATTTAATTTGTGACGGCAGTATTACGGTGAAAAATAACTGAAGTTCATTACTCACTCCGATGACAGTCACGGGATGAAAGCATTCATCAGCGTATGTCTGTGCGTCTGTGTGTGTTGTGTGTCATTCTGTGATTTTGTCAGCAGCATAACTCAAAAACAAATAATCCCAAAGTCTTCAAACTTACAAGTAATATGGTTTTGGGGTTGAAAGGTCAAAGGTCACAGGATCACAAAGTGCAAAAAAACATATTAAAGGTTATCGAGTGACCGTCGTGAGTTTGCACCTCTATCAAGTGCCCACTGTCTAGTTTTGAAAGCAGTTAGTGCAGTAGGACTGACATTAATTACTAACAGTTACTGTGCAATTTGCAATTAAGATCCCCGTTTACACAACTTGTTGGCCTGTGAGCATATACTGGTACTAAAGAACACAACATAATAAGGTAATTATTATACCCGATAGATTGAGCACTGTCTGTCTGTTCGTCTGTCTGTTGCATGCCTCGACCTAACTCGAGAACAAAAAGACGTAGGAAGCCCAAAATTAGCACGATGGAAGCCCACCATACGAGTAACCTGTGAACCTATTTAGAGGTCAAAAGGTCAAAGATCAAGGTCACTAGGCCCGGGCCGATTAATGTGCACCAAATCGAAGCAGTGTGACGGGCTATTGCACGGCTTTGAAACGGGAAGTTCCAAAGTATAAAAGTATGAATTAAGTAGCAATTAAGGATAGAAACAGATAAATTAAAATGCAAATAAAGTTTTCAGTTTGTTAAAATTTGGAATTAGCCATTACTGATGACGAAATAACAAGTTTGATCATATGATCGTCATGAGTAAACATACAAGATGGGACATAGGAATGTGTTGGAAATGAAACTTATGTTAGAAATTATTTGATGCTGCCAAATGTACAGAATACCATTAACACAATAAATGCGCAATATCTTCCGAACACGAAGGCCTACAAACTTCAAACTTGGTACACAGATGGAGTACAAAGACCTGTATCACCGACAAGCCACATGATGTCCAACGTCAAAGGTCAAGGTCGCAAGGTTACGTCATCCGCCTGACAGGTGTTGGCCCATAAGTCGAGAACGAAACGTCCTAGAAATACCAAAATTTCTAGGAAGGTTGTCTACCCCACCGGCAATAATGCGAACCAGTTTCAAGGTCAAAGGTCAAATGTCAAGGTCACCACGTCGACTAATGCTGAGACTGGGAGTGTGTCATATCTTCCGAACGGGAAGGCCTACGAACTTCAAACTTGGTACACACACGGAATATGAAGACCCGCACCAGCGACAAGCGCCATGATCTCCAAGGTCAAAGGTCAAGGTCGCAAGGTCACGTGATGCGTCTGACAGGTGTTGGCCGATAAGTCGAGAATGAAATGTCCTAGAAACACCAAAATTGGTGGGAAGGTTGCCCGCCTGACGTAATAATGTGCACAAGATTCGAGGCCAAAAGGTCAAGTTCACCAGGCCAAATAATGCTGAAAGTGAAAGTGAACTTCAAACTTGGTAGGCAGTTGGTGCATGCGCTATCAACTACCACGGTCAGCTATAAAGGTCTGTGCAGTTAGGTTATTGCATGCGGGTGGGGGAATACTGTGTCAGCCGCACCCACAATGACCACACAACTTGTTTATTAATAACATTTTATTCACATAAATTTCTAATAAGACAAAGTTATCTATAGAAACCTGTATAGAGATAGTCTGATAGCTGTCGGGATCTCGGTCATCTTCAGTAGCAGTTGCTAGGTGACATGGCGATGATCTTGACTTCTTTATGTCACTACTGTTGTGCTTCTTTGAAAACCTGTGGCCACCTTTCTTAACCCCAGCTGCTGACGGCCGCTGTCGACTCCCTTCCACACGGACTCCTGCGTACAATCACAATACCTGTAGAAGTCCTTCCCAAGCCACACGGGCCTATGGGGTTGCGCTGACATACTATAGTTAATAACCTGGGGCAATATCTTCTTGCCAGTCTTCATTGTATTTGCAATTGTTGAGAATGCCTTGGCATGATATCACACACATAGCATATTACTAATAATTGCAAGACTGCGCACTGCCGCTCGCTGGCATGGTGACCTAAATATCGACTGCCGTCAGTCGCACGCACCTGGAGTGGACTCGGACCGCCCACTCACCGACGCCGGTACCACCG
>Ga0209145_1000264_pt1 | contig 10742 bp, 8 predicted proteins | sample WorMetfiPIANOSA2_FD_187396 | JGI IMG/M metagenome (GOLD analysis project Ga0209145, IMG submission 187396) | Marine gutless worms symbiont microbial communities from Max Planck institute for Marine Microbiology, Germany - Olavius filocauda... | ecosystem: Host-associated > Annelida > Digestive... | reverse complement strand
CACTCTGTGGTGGTTTCATCTTTCAACTTGGATGCCATAACTGTGTGGTAGCAGAACCAAATTTTAAACCTGTTAAGCATACTTTCATGTGTATATATAATTAATGTAGGCCTACTTCATTGTATTTTCCTTAGTTGAATTACACGTGGAGAAACAATCTACAGACTGGAATGCATGTGGAAATACTAGCAGTCTTCGGTGGAATTTGGTTAAAACATCTGTCTAATGTTATATTTATGTTGTACAATAAATGCAGAGCTGACGTAAACCACGATGGTTTTCTTGAGCGATCAGAGTTAAAGTCATGGATAATGGCTAAAGTCCAAGAACATCTTGAAGAAGCCACAGCGGAAAATGCTAAAATTTTCCATCATCTGGATACGGACAGTGATGGTAAAATGTTCACTTTGTGCTTCTAAAAGGTTGCATTACGTTTTACAGTATGAAAAATCTGACATTTCATAATGATAACATCACAGTGATGTCATCTTTAAATGTCTCTAAACATTTCTGTGGCATATCATGGTCTTTTATGTATGCTACGCAGTTAAGAAACTACTCTGTCACTCATCCATAAATGTGAAATATGAACACATTGCCAGTAAAATGTCCAGTACACAGAACAATGTGTAGTTCTTTGATTTTGGCAGCTGAGAGGCTTATACAATTGTTGTTTACTTAATGAAGAAACTGCAGCATGAGCATAAATTTGTATTGTTGTATGTATACGGAAATGTAATTGTCGGTGGCTTGTAGCAAAGGTTGTAGTTGCTGCTACATTGTTAGCATTGTTCATTAAGAAAAATCATAGTAAGATATTTTAAATATGTGTAAAAAAAATTCACCCTAATGTTTAATGATATTTAGATGCATACCGGTAAGTTTATTCGTTAAACCTGTTCATAGTGGGACATTTGTCATGTAGAGAGTGATAAGCTCATTACTCACTAATTAACTTCCAGTATTTGTTTAGAAATTATGAATGAAATACAATTGATGTGGAAATTATTTTACAGGTTGACTGCCTTATAAATGCTAATGTCATTGTAATAATGATGTGAACAGTACAAATATTTTGCTTCATTTTTAAAAAATTATGACACAGCATCATTTTAAACCTATTTATTATACAGTTCTTACATACATCCACCTCATTTATGAAAAATAGCTGTAGTAGTAATGTAGAGTAGTTAACGGTGGCTGTCACAAATTAAACAAATAAGAGTATTTTTTGTTACGTTGTGAATTGATCACCGGTAACTGATTACATAATCACAATCGCTAGTGTTTCAGTTTCAAGATTTTTTGTTTATATGTCTAAAGAAAAAAATTGAGAAGTTGTTATATTTTTATTATATGTTTTTTTGTAGTTAAGCATTACTTCCTTCAACCAGTGAGAGCATAGTGACTGTATCCAATGATTTTTCATTGGCACTGAGTTGATAGCTGCTGCTGTACAATACAGTACTGTTGTTTTCATTTTATAATTATTTCCTTACCACAGTTGAGGCTCTAGCACATCTTTTTGGGCTAATTACGTGATTGATTGGTTGGGTGCCTGGCTGCTTGATTTTTTTGTCAACACCATTTTTCAGGATCTTTAAAAGGCCTGAATTTCTAACTTTGCGTGCCAAAGAGCATGTGGTGGGTGGTCTGTTTATCTTAATTTCATGCAACATTTGGTTTTTAAATAGACACAAATTTTCATGTTCTGCCAGCTATGCTAAGGACCCCAATGACGACTAATCACCTTATTTGTATAGTTTAAGCAAATTCATTTGTTTTGTTTTTTCTCTTATACGGAATATGTAGTTGTCAAGATTTAAACCATTTACTTAAGTGCTGAATATGAATGCACTTTTATCTTCGTTAGGTAGATTGTTTGTGATTCAGTGAAGTTCAACTGCTGTAGTTTGTGTCGTGTTTGCAGGATTTGTAACGTGGAAAGAATTTCACATTCATTTTCTGCTCGCCAAAGGTTACAAACTGAATGAAACACTGCAACATGTTGATGATTATGAATCTCTGTCCATAGAGTCTGAAGGTTGGCTGTTGTTATTGTGTGTGCTGTCATTTCTGTGCACTGTATGGTGCATTTGACCATTAGCTGCACTTCCTCAGGCTCTTTTAAATAAACCTGTGGAAGAATTATTTTGTAAGCTGCACTTTTGTGTTAGCCAGTGTCATCTAGTGCAATCAACTGTTTCTTTTTTGTCTCCAAATAACCTTTGTCATTATTTACATTAAACTCTGTTCCTTACTCATTCACTTCTGAGTGGGTAGAGCATAAATGCAGTAATGCAGTGGTGATTATAATCTATCTCCTTCTGCATTTTTAATGTGAGCTGGCAAATGACCACTGATTCTGAAACTATGGAACAATATCTAAATTTTGTACGGACAGATTTTCGATATCTGTCCTAGTTTTTGTGTCACGTGAATACGAACTTGGTACAAAATTTAGTTGTGACACTTAAAAAAATTTTTCTTCCATTTTAATGAAATTTGGTGTATAGGTAGAGGTCGATGAGTGATGCATGACGGTATGCCGCATAACCCAATCCAAGGTCAAGGTCACGAGACCTTTAAAGTTAGAAATTTTTCCATTTACAAAATCTATCTCCTCCGGCATTTTTACTGTTAGCTGGCAAATGACCACTGATTCTGAAACTATGGAACAATATCTAAATTTTGTACGGACAGATTTTTGATATCTGTCCTAGTTTTTGTCACGTGACTAACAAACTTGGAACAAAAGTTAGATTGATAGTTGTTTACTTACTGAGAAAAAAACATGGAAATAGAGGTTTCCGCTTTTGGCAACTTTTTGGCAGATACAGGAAGTACGGACTGTAATCAGGTCAACATAAACGTGTTCAGATTTCGGAGGAGTGAGGGGCAATTTTTTTTTACATTTAATGACTTAAAAGACGGGTTTATAATGCATATAATGTTTATATTGATTTATCGTTATATTACTTGTCATGCAAATAAACTGCTACTGCATATGTAATGCATATGCAACTTTTGTGATTAGACCGAGAACGTTTGATACGTTACAAATTCCGCTGGGCAGAAGCCGACGATGAACCACAGGACAACCAGTTGACCATCAGTGAGATGCAGGACTTCCGACATCCAGAACAGAGCTCCAAGATGATTGTTCAAATGGCGAAAGATATCATCGATAACTTGGGTATCTGTCTGTGTGCTTTAGTTTTTGTATTGTACATAGAATACATAACCAACTTTGTTTCCATTTTTGGGCTCAACTGTTGCTGTAATTGTGTTTTTGTTGTTTTGGGGTTGTTATTGCTAAAACCAAACAAATCTATAACGTTCGTGATCACTGTTTTGCCTTGTACTTTCTGTGAATACATTTCCTGCATTGTAACGTAAGCAGTTGCATTTGTTGTGAATGTCATTGACTTGTAATAATCGTAGCCACAGTTTTAATCATTAACGTTGTCAAGTCAAAGGCATTTGCATTCGGTGTAATATCACTACTTGGTGAACATTGTTGCTGTGTTGTGCAGACCATGACGAAGATGGCTTTGTAACAAAGGAAGAGTTTGTGGCTTTGCCTCATGGAGAAGTCGATGATATGATGCGTGGAGAGGACTCTGATACCATTTGGCTGAATGAACGCCGAAAGGAATTTGAAGAAGTTATTGACCTTGATCATGATGGAAAAGTCGGCATTGAGGAATTAAAGGTTATCATTAATTTGCAAAAATTATAATTAATAAATTGTTATCAGTTATCATCAAAAAGTCAAAGCATTAAGAGATAACAGAATTACCATTGTTACCTAGAGGCTAGAGCCATACAAAACTGCATTTTCTAAGTATATTATGAAATTCTAGTTTGTAGCAAATATTCCACAGAAAAAAACCGAATACTATATATTTTACTAATTCCTGTATTTTCCTTGCAAAAAAATCTTACGATAAGGCATTTCTGGTTAAATGAATTAAGCTGTTCATTTCATTGGACAACAACACGCGACTGAGTCGCCATTTTGTTGTTTACAAACGATGTGTAATATAAAAACCCGTAATAGAAAATAGTAAAAAAAAACTGTAATAAATCTATATTTTAAGTTACGCATTGGTTGGATGATCGATTCCTAGTTAATTTCATTGGTTTGTGAAGTGGACTTGCTGAAAAACTTCCGAGTCCGAGTCCATAGGTTGCAAGTCTGTGTCCAAGTCCAAATGCTTTCAGTTCAAATCCAAGTCCAGCAAAAATGGACTCTAGTCTGAGTCCGGACTCGAGTACTACAAGTCTGGATATTAGTTGTAAATTGCTGTAATTGATGGACACCCATAATAATTGCAGTTTTTCAGATTGATGTAATAGTTACTATACATTTATATGCACTTCTTCATAGACACTTTGCTTCTATCTTATATTCCATTGTCCACGATCAATGATTAATGTCAGTAACGGGCTCTGTACTGCAGAGATATCCAACATCAAATACTTGTAGTTATGTTTTGTCATTTTCTGTAGTATACAGTGCAATTGATTGTTTGGATTTGAAACGATTATAGTACATATTTTGCCGTGAATTTTTAACTGTATTCTCCTGTATTTTGCTGAAGGTTTATGTTGATCCTCACAACGAGAACCATGCACATCTGGAAGCTGACAACTTGATTCAGCTGGCAGACGAGAACTCTGACGGCAAACTGTCCATGACTGAAGTGCTCAGTAATGCTGAACTGTTTCTTGGCAGCAAAATGGTCGACACTGGTCGTAACTTCCATGACGAATTTTAATTGATAACAGGCTGTTTCTGTGTGTGTACATCTAATTTATGAACTATGTGTACATGCGTCAGTTATTTTATGGTTGTAACATTGTTATTTTGGGGTAGCTCTTCAACTCCTACCATTCTTTTACCTACAGTCTCTTTCGTTATTCGTCCTGCAATTTTCTTCCCTCCTCCCTGAAGCTTTAGTCAGTAACATTCATCAGTTCAAGTTCGGTCTTTTATGTCTGTGAATGTTGATAAATGTTAGAGCCGATCTAACTAATGCATTTTCCATTCCCACACGTTACTTAATGTAAACACTTTAAAAATTTGACCCATAAGTAGTTATCCAAGCGGCGTGGGTATGACGTTCAAGGCCGTCTGTTTAATTGTCTGTTTGTCCGCAGCATGAATGATCCCAAAGTGTTCAAACTGGGTACATGGTATGACCTTGGGATATCCTAGAAGTGAAATGGTTTAGGGGTTGAAAGTCAAAGATCAAGGTTAGTGTACAGCAATACGGCATGGGTTCGAACTCTGTGACAGCCTTCTAGTTTTTTGTTTTGTTTACTAGTAAATCAACTTAGCATGAAAACTAAAAACACCAGCGAATTAGAGCTTGCACGAGAATGCGCTGTACAAGTCTACTGCTTACTTACTTACTTAATGTTAACTGCAGAGTGAAGTACAGAATCTTGGATAGGAAGACTGTGGATTTGCTATCGTCTCCGAAATGACCTATAATGTGTCGATGGGGACGTTAAACCCTACTCTACCTACCTACCTACCTGTGCATTTGCTGTTGCTGGCCCGCAAGCATGGAACAGCGTACTGTCTGCTCTTTGCTTATCTGCTTCATACAACACCTTCAAAAAAAGACCTCAAATCCCATTTGTTTGGACTTTCTTACCAATTGTGACATTTGTGCTTATTGACTTGTAGCAGTTCGTACAGCATACTGTTCTCTACAAATTATCTCACATTACATTACATGGTGCATTTTCGGTTTTTAACAGGCCTCTTGTGACTATTTTGTTACTGAAAAAACAACGAAAAACTATGGATTATGTGGCATTTTAAAGTGGGAGGGCTCTCTCCTCATCCCTTCCTTTCCCCTACAGTTCAAGGACATAAAATGTTATGAGAAGCATTTACATACAAGGTTTCTTCATTATGAACCTATCAATCATAGCCAGTTACACAAATGTAATAAAAAAAAAGAAACAAATAAACAACAACATAACAGACTAAAGACATCATAACTGACGTCACACGCACTATGCACCACAGAGACTGATAGAAACCAAACCGTCTATCTATACTATGCACCAAAGTCCATAGAGTAATATGGTCCATGCAACGCATCACAGACAGTTTTTTTTAACTCCAGCCAAAAAGCAGGACCGGAAAGCGAGATTGCCTGTACCCGAGCTGTAGTAGCAACACACGGAGACTGAATACTTGTGGTCAGCCTATTGGCTGTGTCGAAGGGGTGGGTTCGATCGAATGTTGTTATTCAGTTCGTTCGATGTTGTTCCTACCTATGGGCATGAATAATTAAGAATTATTTGACGAAGTGCTGTAGGCACCAACCCAAGTCACAGTCGTGACATTTTCCGTAAAATTGGGCTTCGTGAAAATTCACCCTTCCATGATTTACTGTAAATTTCAATATGTGAAGATTTTCAAACTTTATCATATGTTTCAGTGCAGTATGAGTGACTGCGTAATCAATTAGTCATCGACATCATAGTTGATAAACAATCTAGTTGACGAATATGCTGTAAATGCTGCATACTAGAATTATAATTTTATTTATAATATAATAAATTATTAGTTTACATTCTGAAATGGGATCTGTGAAATTTCGTAAACTCTGTCCACCATTGATGTTCTGTGAATTTGGGCACATTACCTATTGTGAAATATCGTTTTTTTCCTGTGAATTAGTTTGGTCCCTAGCAATGTTGTCCTTACAGTGTTGTCATTAGTTTGAATCCTGTCATTATTATTATTTGATATACACTTGGTGTATAGACATTTTATTTAGCAATAATAGTTTTGCAGTACATCTATGAAAATTACATGTTTGAATTTGTTATAGTTATGTACAAAATACTGCTGGACATGGTGTATATAGCATATCATCTGCATTACTAATGTGTACAGTTAAATTCCAGCTGTAAAGTTGTAAATATGTAATGCAATGCAATAGACAGCATTGTACTTTTGCATGATTATCTTGAGTTGTATGTTGATTTCCATTGTCAATTTCACATTCCATGTCATTAATTGCAACTCTTGTTGGTGCCATTGCGGCAAATTCTGTTTATAATGGCGGCAGAAGGCAGTTTAACTTAGTTGCATTGATCTTGACAGTGTTGCATAATAACAAGATACTTCTACTTAGTACCGGTAACTGTACTTAAGTACAATTTTTAACTTACTATCGGTACTTTTACTCGAGTAGAATATTTCAAGACTACTTCTATTTTTTGCTCAATCCAGCTTTTGCTACTTTATATTTTTATGGCATGGGAAGTAGAAGTAGTTATGCAGGAGCAGGACAGAGTTCACTCTGAAACATAATTATTTCTGACATTAACTTCAAAAATCAGCTGTTGTTGAAACAGAAAATTTACGAGTTACGAATGCATTGAATAACAGTGAAGTACAATATTGATGCACATTTAAATAATAATATTTGCCTTATCATATGTGTCACATTGTTAACCTGTTAAAATTAGCACCTGTGAACTTTTGATGATTTGGCTACTTTTACTCAAGTATATTTAATTTCTGCTTCTACTCAAGTAGCATTGTGAGAAACTACTTTGAGAAACTACTTCCACTTTTACTGACTGACAACTTCTACTTTTACTCAAGTACAATTTTTAGCTGCTTTTTATAGCATTGGGTCTAAATCAGAAGTTAGTACAGGCCCAGTTAGTACTGCGATGGGATGGGCAACTGTTTGTGAGCAGCTAAATAATCTTTGTATGTAATAGCCAACCAGGTCAACTCAGCCTGGCCATCACTCTGTGGGTAGGTGCAGCAAGTATCAATAAAGGCTGTGGGATAACTAAACAGGCACACAAAGCAATGCACTAAGCTAACCCAGTATCCGTGGTCTCTCAGAATAAGAAAAGGAGACCAGCACTGCCCTTGTCCTATGCTTACGTAGCTTGGTAAAGACTGCTCTGTTTTTATTTTATTATGTAAAATCGTACACAAGGTACATAAATAAAGTATATGAATATACAGCAAGATAAAAAAAGCCTATTGTGGTAATTTACATATTGAATCATACTTTCATGGCTCAATTGCTCGTGCATCTCCATATTTTCCAAAAATACTCCTTAAACAGCTGGCTGTGCACTTTGAAAATTTACCAATCATGTTAATACAAACACATGTTCTTCCTAATGGCAAATTCAGACCAGTGTCATTTTTTTATTGTTTTCTTCTTTTTTCACCTTTATTCTGTTATTACGGACTTAATTGTACATTTGTAAACTAAAGACTGGAACTCACACAAGAGAGAGTTGTACTCTGTTCTACAGAATTCTTCCTTTTCACGACTAGTGACGCTCTGTTATCAAGCAACAGCTGTGTATAAGCAAGTACCGTAACATGAAATGCAAACTAGCGTTGTTATCAAGAATTTCAGGTTCAAGGACAAGGACTTGCCTCAAGGACAAAACACTGGGTTACAGTGAAGAATGGCTTGAATGGACAGTAAGTAATATCTGATATTAATATTATGAAGTAAATCACTCTTCACTGTAACCTCATGCATGGTGATGGTAACCGAATTTATGGACTTAATGTTATCATACATAACAGATTGTTTGCAGAATGTGGAGTCATCAATTTTTGAGGACTTTTGGTCTGAGGACAAGGACTTCTATGGTCCTCGAGGACAAGGACATTCCTGGAGGACAACAACACTGCAAACAGGCTACTACTAACTACAGATACATCAGTCTGTGTAGTGTACAAGACAAATACAGAAAAATGAACTGATGATGCAAGTTCAGTACAAGATATTCACATCATTCATAACAAAAAGTCAGCATTATGATATTCATGATAGCACTGGTTGTTTATCACAAAGTTACTTCAAATATCCACAAAATTCTGAAATTAATTACTGCAGAAACACAAATGATGGCAACCAGTATGCTGTAATACCGCTAACCATTGGTCCATTACTGTTCTACAACATTTGCATATTATGAGTTTAAATCTGACAGATGTTCAGCAGCAGACTTTATGTACAGATGAATATCCTCATCTGGTATGTCATGTGTACTTAAATCTACACAATCCAAATCAGGGTGATTAACCGTCAGCTGACTTTCTTCCTTTATTAATTTCTTATGTGGTTTGTAACCGGGTGGTGGCCAAAAGGAGTCGTAATAATCTGCATTCTGTGTCCTAAATCCATTCCCAATACTTTTAACAGAAGAGTCTTTTTCTGAAGTGGTGGTCACACTGCTGCAGTCTGCATTATTGGAAATCATAGCACCTGTATCAGTACTTTCAACATTTGTGTCATTAACATTTCTTATAGACATTTCCAGGGTACTGGCTGATGACTTGCAAGCAATATCTGAATCTGAATTGCCACTGGCGGTGTCAGCAATACCTTCGTCAACACCACGGAGGATTTCTGATCGTGCTTCGGCAATCAGTGTACTGCGATAGTTCACGATGTCTTTTACATGAAACACTATATTGGTGTCCGTGACAGAACTAGTTGTCACCCAAGGAATCTTGTCTGCCAAGCGCCGTAGTATCTGTTGCACGTTACCTAGGCAGGAAGTTGTACAACGACCTGAAGGGAGCTGACGTTCACGACAAAAATTGTTCAGTTTTACCTTAAGACGATATACTGGTTCCTCACTTTGCCATGCAATAAACAGCACTGCAGTGATGATGCTATCCTGCTTTCGACCTTCGGTTATCCACAGATCACGACACAGTTTTATTATGGCAGCAGCTGTCTGTTGCACTTCATTACTGACTGCAGCCTTCTCGCAGCGGGCCGACAACAGTTCAAACAGATCAGGTGCTCGGATGTCTGCAAAGTCTGGAAATATATCCATTATGCGCTTCTTCCACGAATCAACAGCATGGACGCTTTTGCCGACCATACCACACACGTCAGCCAACATCACTGGCCAGTTATGCCGTCTACAGATAATATACACACTACAAGCTGCAACTGCCAGCTTGGCAACTATACGACGCGACTTAAAGTGAGGATGCTCCACCAATCGCAGAAACAAGTCCACTGCCTCTGCAGTCATACTTGGTTTGCAGTCCATATAATGAGCAATGCGTTTCGTTAAGTCCAGTCCTTGCCGCCGGCCTTTAGACATAGAAGGTGCACCGGAGCGTACGTTATATTGCTGTCGTTCTTTTGCAGTCGCTTGGAGATATCCGTCGGCCCCTGTATGTCCACTGCTGCGTATACCCTCATCAGACGTAAGATTGTTTTCATCGACAACGCCGCCGCATGAAGTACACACTCGACAGCCTGCGCAGTCTCCTTGAAAATTACCATAATCTTCCCACGACAGCGTACATTCGTTACAGAAAGGACACTCATCCCCCATGTTCACTTTAACTTCACAGATACAATCACAAACCTCTACGTACACAATACGTATATTAACGACAACATGCCGCTATTTATTTCGGAAGTGAACGCAGTGAAGTCACCAACGGTCCTCAAGGAGGATGTTTTATCAAAATTTCGCTCCTATATTTTGCTATAGAGTCTGTTTTCTTGTTGTTTCAATATTTTTAATGCGAGTGCGACTGTGCAAAGTGTGCCACGTACTGGCACAGCCGCACGGCGCATGTCACCCTAGCTAATCTTACTCTTTTTTTAGTTTTTTCATTAAGTTTTATTGTTTAAACAACCGATTATTAGAGTGAGACATGAAATTCACACGAACGATTATTGAAACTC
>Ga0209145_1000263_pt1 | contig 10760 bp, 10 predicted proteins | sample WorMetfiPIANOSA2_FD_187396 | JGI IMG/M metagenome (GOLD analysis project Ga0209145, IMG submission 187396) | Marine gutless worms symbiont microbial communities from Max Planck institute for Marine Microbiology, Germany - Olavius filocauda... | ecosystem: Host-associated > Annelida > Digestive... | reverse complement strand
TCATGTCGTCTCTCGTCTGCTACAGGCTAGGCCACGCACTGCAGCTGTCAGCAGACAATGGGACAGATACCCGCGTTCCACAGAACGTATTTCTTGTTTCAGAAATTTCCTGTATTGAAGTAAGTAAGTAAATGTCAATTTATATAGTGCATCTACACAAAGAATGCGAGGCCCTAGTATAGTCTCTAATGTGCTCGCATTGGCGCATCAGTCAGTTAATGTTCAGATGTCGAGTGAGCGCAGTTCGGCAATGTGGACAGCAAGTAGGGTATTTTGTGCTGATTGCACACTTTTTAGCCAGCCTGAATTCCTCCCTTTTCCTCCCATTTTTGAAGGACTGGCCTTCCATATTTTCATTGTACCAGGTTGGCATTTCTGCATTGTGCACAATCACGTGATTAGTTTATGTTGCATGCAATGAATAGTATTGACTTTTAACATCGAGCATTTGGTTTTGTCGCATGTTGAGTGTAGAAATGGGAGAGTGAAATGAAGGTACTTACGGATGAGCTATCAGATGCAGTTGGCAAGAAGGAGGAAAATGATGTCCAGATTAAAGAGTTCAATGTTAGTGCACACCAATGTTTAAATGATTGCTATAATTTGTATATAGATTCCTTTAGTGCTTCAGCACATTTGGCTGACAAGCAGGGCAAGGCATGTGGCCTGTTAAAATCCTTTTTCAGCATCCCAAAATCTTTTCCTTTGAATATCTGGCCCAACCTGGAGTAACCCTGCAGTAGTTAGCCAGTGCAGATAAAAAGCTACAAAAACTTGGCCAATTGTCACTTTGCTTTTTGCTTTTTCTGTTTTGACCTTGAATGACCCTAATAACCTTGAAGTTCACAAAGAATATATGAATTTCTATTTATTGTATAGTTTTATTAATAAAGCTTACTCAAGGTCATCGACAACAGTACTGTTCAGTAGGCCATATATGATTTCCTATTAGTGGTCTGTAGTAACCGTGTCTATGTCGTATTATTTCTGAAATATTACCACTTGTTTATGAATTAGGATTTATATTATGTGACCGTGAATGACCTCCAAAAGTAACAGCAGTTGCTCATGCATGACTTCTATCGTTGTAAGTTGCATCATAGGTGGTATATGCTGTATTTTTAGATTTTGGTTGAAGAGAGGTTACTAGTTACAAAATGACTTTAAAGGTCACTGACCGTTATCGGCAATAACACTGTTCATTAACGTTTCATAGTTGCTATGTCCCCATCTTGCATTGTTTCTGAGATATTGCCAAATGTTGGTCGAAAATTGAATTATTTCTTTGAAACATAAAAGTAGCCTTTAAAGATAGGCACTGCAAAAAGTGAAGTTTTGTTTTGCAGCATCATGTAAACATTAATATATGACAATGGCCGTTGAATCCATGGAGAATGATGATGATAGTGATGATGGTGGGATTGGCCCATTACCTGGTGGACTGACCAACTATTGTCCTTCAGTGCTTGACACTGTTGGTTGGGTCATTTGACCCTTAAAAATCGTCCCCAATATGACCTATAATGTGTTTGGTGGGACGTTAAACCCTACTCTACTACTAGTGATGATGATGACAATGACCGTTGAATCCATGGAGAATGATGATGGTAGTGATGATGGTGACAATGGCCATTGAATCCATGGAGAATGATGATGATAGTGATGATGATGACAATGGCAATACAGGTTGAGGTGCATTGCTGTATGTGCAGAGGTTACTTGATACACTGGCACAAGACGAGGCTGAAGTGAGGCGTCGCCTGGTGGAGATGACTCGTACTATCACTGTTCTGCGTGTGAATGAAAAGACTCTTGCTCGCAAGTACACAGTCGTGCAGCAGGGAGAAACTGGATTGAGACAGGTAATGCATGCAGTAAAGATGCTATTGCAACAGCAGCTAGTAAGTTAAATAGAAACTTACTGGACTGACTTAGTGCCTATGTGACAGTTATCTGTTAATAGTCTGCACGAACATAAATATTCTCACTTACTTACTTACTTTTAAATAAAGATTAATGTATAAAATACTGTTTCTCATTTATGGCGTCTTGATGACAGTGGAATTTGCTGTGGAAATGAGCCAAGTCACTGAATTTAGATTTTTTCATGCAAAATGTTGTTGTTTGCAAAACATATGTATTAAGCCGCGTTCAGACTGGCAAGTTTCTGTCACAAGTTTCTTGCGCCAGAAAACTTGCTGGTGTGAATGGGGTTTCTGGCGCCATTTTTCTGGTACAAAAAAACTGGTGCCAGAAACTGGCCGGAATAGAACATGTTCTATTTCAGGCAAGTTTCTGTCGTGAAACTCCGCCGCTGATTGGACGATCGACATTCAAACATTCAAGCATTCAAACCACTTTCTTGAACAAGAAACTTGTGTAGTGTGAACGTATAACTTGCACAAGTTTTCTGATGCAAGAAAACTTGCGCCAGAAACTTGCTAGTCTGAACGCGACATCAGTTAACGTTTCAGGGCCACGAACTGAACCAGTCGCGCGTCACTTAGTTTTAGTGGAAGTAAGTTTGCTTACTTGTTTTGTCTGTCGTGGTAATTAGTAGGACCATGATTGAGTGAACACATGTAGCATGATTTCATCATCTCATTAATTTTCATTTATCATTTAGTTTATTGTTAGCGTAAGTAATTTACATGAAACTCTAATAAAATGAGTTGTCAATCTACCAGTGACTTTTGATCACATGCATAGGTGCATAATGATATGAGATGATGTAAAAAATTCCTTACTTTAATGGTAGAAGTAATATATGCTGAATTTTAATGAGCCATTTTTTAGTGGAAAACTGTGGTTCATAGTTATTATTCATAAATGGCTGTTTTCATGACAGCTTATATATAGTCATTTTTGAGTTACAAATTATAGATCACATTATGAAAATGGTTTTATCTGTGGTGAACTTACTGTTTCTATTGCCAAACTGCTGTTGTATGCAGGAGAATGGCCGTGTAAAAAAGGATATCATTGCAATGGAAAAGGCAATAGCAGAGCGACTTGGCTACCTGCAAAGATACAAGGTACTACACTACTACTGTTACTACCACCACCCACCAGCACATCGCTACTTCTGTTTATTATTATTATTTACTATTATTTACTGTTATGCCAGAAGGCAGCACATGAAAATAATACATAATACATGCATACAAATAATCACTAAAATATAAAACGTGAAAGGTTACAAAATAGTTAAGAGAAACTGCAGTTCAATTCAATAGACATAGCAAACTAGTTCTATTCATTTTGTTACGGGAAACTTTGGTGATATCACACCATAATTTCTACCCAACGCAATAAAAATATTGATAACAGTCAGCTTCTGCAGCTGTTGTTTGTGTTTCAAGTTTAATGTTGTTCAGTGACTTGATTGTTGATTCTTGAGTTGACATTAGCCAGATGATTGTAAACTGTTGGTCACAATAAGTAAACTGTTAGATCACAGCGGCCACTTAGACCAACTCAACACTATGCATCTTAGATACATTGTCAGTCCCAAGTCCACGACTGCGTGGATGTTAGCTTGGACTACTCATTAACTGAACTGGCCACCCACCAGACATTGGCTGTATGCTAGGATCAGTAGAATATATTCTCACTGGGTAAAAATCCCATAAAGCTACTACACATTGGCCGTTGCTTGATTTCAAAGATCTTGTTATCGTCATGTGTTTGGCTGTGATGTTGTGCACAGGACATGGCATCATTCAAGATTGCTGCATTGCAGAAGGCTCTTGACGATTCAGTGCCTGCCTCTGAGCTGGAACTTGCCAACAAGCAGTACACGGAGTTGACTGAGAAATATCGTGACAAGCTGGAATGCACAAAGTCACTAGTTGCATTTAAGGAGGAGGCATCTGGTTATCAGGTTGGCTTATAGGAGTTATTGTCGCATTATTACAACAGCAGAGTGTAACAGGTGATTTCTTGCAGTAGATATTTACATCTGTTTAATCCAGTTACTGGATGACAAAAATTAATGATTAAGAAACTAATTGTATCAGCAAACGGAGGATATGTTATATGCCTTGACTTTTGTCTGTCACCAAGATTAATCAAAAAGCTGTGGATGAAACGGTTGATTAGATTTTGAGGATGATTTGGTTCTGGATCCAAATTTTTTTATTCATTGTTAATTACTCTTCAGGATGGAGCTTCGATGCATCTTGCTGTGCTGTTTATAGCTGCTAGATTTTGCATGCTGTAGTGTCACGTAACATAATTAAAAATCTCTGTCTAAATTGTAAAAAGGAAGCTGTCATGTATAAGTAAATTATTTTTTGTGAGTTGAGAATGTTTGTCTTTGTAGAGGTTTAGACTATCTTGAGTGCTTTTCACTTAGTTTTAAATTGCCAATAACCATACCACTATTAATATGCACAGTATTCACAACAGAAAATTATCCTTCTCTTAGTGTTATGACCTATAATGTGTTTGGTGGGACATTAAATCCTACTCTACTACTAAGGTCACGGAATCTTTTTAAAAGTTCTTGCAAACCTTAAAAGAGTCACTGTAGAGTACCGAGTACCGGTATGTAACTTTTTGAGCTGTATGAGGTGTGCCCCCAAAGTGGCAATAAAATGGTATTAGCGATTTCTTCCCCTCTTGCTGGACATAGGAATCTGTTTGAATCTTCATAACAGTCAAAGCTAGAACCCTAATTTCTGAACATCTGTGTTGGACACAGTCGGAAGTGAAGAGGTTGCAAGATGAGAACAATGTGCTGACGAAAGAATTGTCAGTTGAGAAGGAGAAACTGCACACACTTGAAGCAGCCTTCGAACGAATGCGCAAGCAAGGTTAAGTGCTTCGCTTACAGATATCTGCATTTTATTTTTATTATTATTAACACAGGACCACCTTACAGTGTCAAGTCACACAATCACAAATTAGCCTACACTACTACACGACAGCATGTCATCATTCATGCCTGACTTGTGTGTTGGTGCTTTTATTCCATTTCTTGTGTACGTGCATTTGCTGTTTCATGCGAAATACTTTGCCAGTAAGAAACATTAACAAGAATTTCAAGTTTTCTGGAAGAATATGGACTTGCACTTCAGGATTTATATGTTTTGATAGTGCTTTCTTTTGATACAGCATTAGCAACAGCTAAATTGAGCTGTGACAATTGTCCAGATGTTAATAGGGAGATTATCAGAACTGTTCTATTAATAATAATAACAAACGATAAGGGCTTACAGCAAGAGCTGACCAGTGACCAGCCCTGAACAGATAATATACAGTCAATGAATGAATGAATGATAATCTAGGCTACATGGGGAGGGAAGCTGAAATGCTGTATGGAAAAGGAAAGTTTTTAGTTTCTTCTTGAAGGTAGTGATGTTGCTGGTGGAGCGAATGTTGACAGGATGACTGTTCCATGCTTGTGGAGCTGATACACTCTGTGCTGTATTTATGCCACAATATACCAAATCATATGCACACTTATATGAGCAGTTATTACAGGTGAACTAAAGCCTGTGGTTTAGGCTTACCATAATTTTGTGTTTTTGCAGTGTTTTTTCTTAGCCAGGGAACGTGGAACTTGACAGCTCTGTTGATTGTCAGCGTTATTAACTATGTTGGTGTTGTGCTTTTAGGTGCGGCAAAATCGCAAGACCTTGAGGACAACGAGCTGATCTCTGTAGCTCATCGACTGACAACGCTCGAGATGAAAGAACTAAATGAGAGACAGCGAGCGGAGCACGCCTCACGCATGTATGAACAGCAGAAAACACTCTTCAGGCAACTTGAAGACCGCAACTTTGAACTCGAACATAAATTTGCGGAGGTTGGAGCTGCATCTTTTTTACATTTCCTATTATGTTTTCGTAATTGAGCATTAGTAACATTTAACTGCTGACTACTGGCTGTAGTATTTTGAAATAAACATAGGAACCCACGTTATTTTGTCAGTTTTATCTATAGTGTATAACTGAAAATAAATTTGCTTTGTATATTGTTGATGTAGATGCTTATGTTTTATCATCAGCTTGGCAAGACAATAGAATTATAGCACTGATGTTTAACTTTTTTTTTACAGTTTTTCATTAAAGATAAAACTGTTTTTATCTAACAGTTGACACGACTCAATCTGGAAATGCAAAAGGTGGAACGTGAACTTCGTGATGAACTTGCAAGTCAGTAATTATCATGTTGTAGCTTAGTTTCATTGTGATAGACTCAACAGGTTTGTTAGTTGTTTTATATAATATCTATATGGTCAGTTTTCTGTTGCTAATAACTACTTGAGGACCATAGTCGTCGATCAGGCATGCTTTGTGTACTTTTTAATGTACAGTGCTGCTGAATGTCATGTTGAACTCTATAGTTTCTTTGATTTTCTTACAGTATTTTGAGGGATTGTATGACAGAGGACGAATTGTTGCAAAGAACTGGTATAGGGATTTCCAGGATACTATAGCAATATGCAGTGACGGTTTAGATGGCATATCTTATGTCTGTCAACTTCAAGACTAGCCAATGCGTACCAGAAGAGAAAGAGATATACCAAATGCACGTCTTTTTAGTGCGTCCACTAATTTGACCTTGTAACTGTGACTTTGACCTTCTTTCAAATGTTTATCATTTATGGCACTTCATGTTTTCCATCTTCTACCAAGTTTTAAGTTATATGGCCTTCCGTTTGCAAGTTATAACCATTTCTTCTCTGAGCATTTGTGTGGCCTTGTGACCTTGACAATTTGCCTTTTAATCTTAAAACTCTTACAGTGACAAGTTACACGTGACATGGACAAAATTTGTGTCTGTTTTGAGGTTTGTAAAGGTTTTCATTTTTGAGTTAATGACAGGTATGGGACAGACACACTGGGACATCACAATGCTGCTTAGAGGGAAGGCCACATAGTGAGCTGTAGTAATACTAGTGTGGATAGCATATTGGTTGATGTGACTGTAGATTGTGTGCCAAAGAAAGTCAGTGATGCAGATAGGAAACGTATTGCTGATCTTGAGAAGTCTGAAGCAATGCTGAAGGAGGAAGTTTCAAAATTGAAGGTTAGGCATGAAATATTTCTACAGAATATTTTAATTTTAATACAATTTACTAACTGTTTGGAATGACATAGTGTCAGCTTCAGTTATGTTATATATTACGTGAATCTGTAAGAAGGTAACCAACTAGTTTATGTTTCATAAAGTGGGGACTAGGAACATTCAGTCAGAATAAAAGGCTGAAATGTAAATACAAATAAATAAAAAATCTGAGGGTGAATCAGCACTTTGCATATACATATTGCCTGCTTTATTTTAACTATGAATTTGCATTTGGATAGCTGTTAGTTGGTCTTTAAAAAGTTTTGTTGTGATAGCATACTGCTAATGTTTAGCACAGGTTAGTTATCCATTTGGAAACCTTTTTGGATTGCTGGATGTGCTTGATGCCCTTCCTGATGCCCACCAAATAGTGTCAAAGCACTGAAGGCATCAGCAGTGTATACATTATTATTTTTAGAATTCAAAGTTTGTAAAAGATGTGAGTGAGTGACTAGAGTTTAACATCCCACTTGACACATAAGAGGTCATTTTGGAGACGAGTCTTTCCAGACAATTGATTGCACTGGTGCTAACAACCAAACATAACAACTGATAATAAACAAATAAATGCAGAAAAACTGATTGAAACTGTACAAGATGTGCTTAACTGCTGAGTATGTGAAGCATGCAGTAATGTGAGTGAGTTGTGATATGCAGCAAGTGTCAGAGATTGCAACATCACAGGTGCAGTCAGTACAGATGCAGCAGGAATCGCGTGATAAAGAGCTGACGTCGCTGAGGCAACAGCTTGTTGACTTTCAAGCTCAGAGCAACGAGAAGACTGTCATAGGTTAATTTCTGATTGGTGGCTAGAGACATTTTACCAGTAATGCAATACATGAACCTGTGTCGCACAGGTATGCACAAATAAACTGTATATATGACGCTTTGTTTTCCAGTACAGTTGTACAGATTGTTTTAATGTGCTGATGCTTTTTCACTTCCATGGCTTTGTCTTGTCATGCACACTAATGGTGGACTTTGTTAACTGATATCCTAGTTATATGTTACTGGGTGGTGCTGTTCCTACTGTTTGTGACAAAAACAGCAAATTTCTGATACAGAGAGCCTTGGATGTGATGGCTCACTTGAGAACTCATTGTACCTCCTGCTAAACTCTGAACTCATCAAGCTTTCGCCATTTCTGTCCTAGAATTTGGAACAGTTTGCCTGACTCATATTCAGAATCAGAGCTCACCTTAAAACTTATTTTCGCTGGTTATTAACTACACCATGCTTTAGCATGTTAAGGACTGTGACTGTGCACTATATAAATCCACGGTTACGATTGTTAAGCTGTGCTTACTGGCGTGATAAAACAAGTAATCCTGGCTGGCTGAAGAGCAATGAAGAGTATGATCTCTGCTTTAGCGTGTGTGAAATGTGATATTTGGTAGTATAATTGATCAGTAGACTATTGTTTCTTTTCAATAAAGACATGCTTCTCTGTTGTGAGCTTGCGGCAGAATTTTTGTCAGACTAATACGAAGTCGTATGCGGCTGGCAGGGAAATTACATCGACACATTGTGCAGCTGCAGTTCAGTGAGGCTACGGCCGTACGTCAGCTGGAAGCAGCACACAAGAAGCTGACACGACTGGAGGCACAGCTGCTGCGTACTGAACAGAACATGGACGAAAAAGATCGAACAATCTACCACAACCGTCTGGAAGCACGCAATAAGGTCCACCATCTCAGACACAGCATTCAGGTATTTTTTTCAGTATTATAACATTGTTTGGTTGTTCGTTTGCTGCTCATTTTCTCTGCTCGTTTGAAAAAGATCTTATAATACTTAAGTGTGACGATTGATTGTTGCATGAATATTTGTGTTGCAGGATCTGCGTCGCAAATATTCCGGAGCTGTACCACTCTCTGATCAGGAGAAATTCACAGATTTAGTTATTCGTCTTCAGGAAAATCAACGAAACATTGAAGATGACCTGAGAAAGGTGAAAATTTGCCATTTATGAGATATTAATAAATCGTCTAAAGTGCTTGATTGCCATGCTGTACATTTATCATCGTGTTAATGATCTCTGTTATGTACTGTAGACAAACGAGGAACGTCGCAAAGTTGAAGATAGGCTGTCGGAGGTAGAACTGCAACGTGAGGGTCTGCAGGAGCTCATAGCTACACTGAAGGATGGTCGAGGTGCAGAGAAGGTGGCAAAGTGGCAAGCCAGGATGGAAGCCGTTGCACTTGAAAATGTCCGGCACAAGAGAGAAGTTGAACGTGTGAAAGATCAGGTCTTAGTTAATTACTGAATTATGTTTAGCGTCTTTCCACATCCAATTCAGCATCTTTTGCTTCTTTCTTCAATACTTTGACATTATTGGTTGCACTTCAGGAAGCACATCTGGCGTGTACAAAGTCTTACTCTCACAATCTGTAATATGTGATATGACCTTAGACTTGAAGACCTCTGGAGATCTGGTATAACTTTTCGTGACCCAAGGTGTCCGCAGACAATAAGCCAGTCAAACTAAAGCTGAGAGTCAGCTTAGCATCTCTTGTTTGCTGTTACTGTTACTAGTGAAGTAACTGTTACATTAGTTGGAGCTATTATCAAGTAGTCACTATTCACTATTAATGGATTGTGATTGACTGAAAGAGACGCCTGGTCAGTGGAGGAAGAGCCAAATCACATCAGACTGACACGAGGTTGTTTTGGAGAGATAAATACGCTTTAAGAATTACAGTGATGACTGTTGATGACGTTAATGCATCAGCATTGTAGCTAGGCCACAGTTTTTGACCGTTAAACCAAGTTGGATATTGCTGGTTCTGATGTGCTACAAATACCATCACTACTGCTGCTGCTGTAGTTGTTGTTTTGTTTAAGTGACCTTTTTCTCTCAGATGTTAGACCAGGTCCTCAAAGGTATCACTTGGGAAATCTCTGCAGTTGTTTGAGCTCCATCTTTTACAGGCCAGCTTGATCCAGGTTCCACGTGTCCTCCAACCATACTGTTGAAGCTCTGAGGGTGTGTTGTAGAAGGTGACGCGTATTGATGGAGATTTGAATAAGATTTCCATTCTTCAGTGTCACCCATGTAAACAGAGGTGTGTTACAGATGGTGAATAGTAACAGATATTCGGATGATAATCAAGTCGTATGTTTTGTGGTAGCTGCGGCATCTGGAGTCAGTCATTAAGAAGCACGAGGCTGAAGTACTCAGTTTAGAAGAAGACAAAGTTAGGCTGAAAAGGGTCTGTAGCATTTTTGTCTTTCTATTTCATGTGTTCAGTCACTTCTGTTAGATTTTCAGTCAGTATATTATTGCAAATAAAATCCCATTAATGATTGCTAGTTGAAGATCATGACTCTGTTTTTAATTGTGTTTGATCTCATCTAGTAGTGTTCTCTTCCTCACCACCATCTCACCTCCTTCTCCTGTCTTAGAAGGACATGGTGTAATGGTGTTAAAGAGGATGTATGGAGAGGGACAGTCAAGGGGGAACTGGCTAACCCAGGTTTGCCTAGAAGGATGGTTGTTAAAGTAAGTAGTAAGTAAATGTACATTTGTATAGCGTGAATACGTAAAAACACCTCTAACGCACTGTCAGTGAAACGCTAACAACAGGCAAACAGGTGGGATTTTAGAGTCCGTCGAAATTGATCTGGCCCAACAGCTGCGTTGTGCAGATTGTCAGGCAGTGAATTCTAGACTGTAGGACCA
>Ga0209145_1000262_pt1 | contig 10763 bp, 5 predicted proteins | sample WorMetfiPIANOSA2_FD_187396 | JGI IMG/M metagenome (GOLD analysis project Ga0209145, IMG submission 187396) | Marine gutless worms symbiont microbial communities from Max Planck institute for Marine Microbiology, Germany - Olavius filocauda... | ecosystem: Host-associated > Annelida > Digestive... | reverse complement strand
ATAAGACTCCATTGCAGCTAGGTGTGAGAAACTTGCCCAAGGTTTTTACACGGCAGCGACCAGGCCGGGAATCGAACGGCGTATCTGTGATACACTAGTCCAACGCTCTACCAGTAAGCCACCGAGCCACCTACACCTGTACCACTTGGTACAGGGTAGGTACAGGGTACGATCTTGGGATATCCTACAAGTGGTATGGTTTTGGGGTTGAAAGGTCAAGGTCACAGGATGTTCGAGTCCGTCCGTCTATTTACACTCCGTCGCATAATTTAAAAAACTAATGATCCCAAGTGTTCAAACTTGCTATAGGGAACGTTCTGGGATATCCAAGAAGTGGCATGGTTTTGGAGTTGAGAGGTCAAAGGCCAAGGTCACAGGGTCAATAAGTGCATTTTTCACACTACTGTTCACAGCATAACTCAAAAACGAATCATCCCAAAGTGTTGAAACCTGGTATAGGGAATGACCTTGGATATCCTACAAGTCAACCAATCACTTAACACTGGCTTGACAATGAGCAAATCCCTAAGATTATTCCATGTATCACTCAATTGTTGTTAGCAATACAGGTGGTGTGCATCATCTTTCAGGTCCAACAGTACACCTTCACATCTTACACATTATTTCAAAAAAGACCTCAAATCTCACCTTTTTAGACTATCCTTCTCATTGTGACAATTGTGTATTTTGACTATGTACAGCGCTCTTGTAGTAGTTTATACCGCCTACTCAGACTTACATTACATTACTGCTCGTTCAACTGAGTTTCGTATGTACATTGTACAATGTACATCTCATAATGATAATCACAATCTGCCTGCATCTGTTCTGTAATTTTGTTTACTGTGTTTGTTGTCGTTGTATTTATAAGTGTTATTTTTCTTTCTTTCACATTTTTGATTGCTTGATGTCATTATGTTGTGCTTTTAGATTAAGAGAGCCAGTTTGATGCCTTTTCTGACAGCATTAAGTTTCACGTGGCTTGTATGGAATGAACTGACAGAATGTGTTCATACTGTAATGCTACCTCTTACTAAAGGGCAAAATAATATATGAAGCACACAACTAAATACTTCAATAAGCCTGTAGAATGACTATATACATACAGAGAGATGCAGCGGTTACCTGATGATGTTCTGTACACCTGCAACTATTGCGCCATTACATGAGTCAATACACAGAGCAGTAACCATGCCTTGTATCGACAGGACCTGCTCACAGTCGTTCAGCCCGTCACTGTTCTGCAGAACAGAAACAACATAGCAGTTTTTGCCAAGCCAGCAATGGACCTAGCAGTCTTTTACTAAGCCAGCACTGAATCTAGCAGTCTTGTACCAAGCCAACATTAGACCTAGCAGTGTTGTACTAAGCTACCAAGCCAGCATTAAAACTAGCAGTCTTTACCAAGCCAACATTGGACCCAGCAGTCTTTTAAAAAAAACCATCACTAGTTTGGTTATTTTTTTTGGTTAAATTATTAGAGAAAGCAGTTCATAAATGTGGGATAATTCTGACCTAAAAATATCCTCGTTACTGTGTACTATACTTTTTTTAGCAAATTGATAAAACGCACTCATTTGTAATTTATGAAACTTACAACAAAGTGTATTTAAAATCTTGCCATGTCTAAACATAATTTTTTTAAATGTAGGTTAATTGCAGACGAAACTTTTGGCAAATTATGGAAAATTTTGTAATCAACCATAAGTCATTTCTGAGAAACTTTATCATTGTCATAAGTCTTTTGGCTACATTCTGTAGTGTACTGATAACATAAGCAAGAACAAAGAACAGAACAAACTATTTATCAACAAGCAATGTACAAAAATTTTTTACTCTCATAATTTTAACCAAACAAAACAATGTACAGCTAAACAATAAATAGGCAATAATTAACAATAAATATATTTCAAAGAGCAAACATAACCTTAATGTCAGCAAAAATACAAAAAAAATACAAAATCATACAGTTTCTTTGGTAGCAATGTGACTGAAATGTCACAAAACCTCATCACATCGGCATGAAACTGAACACAGTTGCAGTCATAACACAAGGAAGTAAACCAGTAATATCGTCATGAAGGCGTAGTAAAAGTGCTAAGTTACTGTAGTAGTAGTAGTAGTAGTAGTAGTAGTAGTAGTAGTAGTAGAGTAGGGTTTAACGTCCCACCAAACATATTATAGGTCATATCGGGGACGATTTTTACGGGTCAGATGACCTAACCAACAGTGTCAAGCACTGAAGGACAATAATTGGTCAGTCCACCAGGTAAAGGGCCAATCCCACCAGGCCAAGCCCTCTACAAGGTAAAGTGAAGTAAATATAATTTTTTTATAAACACTTACGTAGCACCATGAAGTCCGAAGATACAGAGGTGCTTGGAGGACTGAGAGCTAGGCCCAATGAGATCAAATCCCAATCCAGTAGACCAACCTGAAAGAAAGAACTGCTCATTATGATTGTGCAATGTGCATTGCTGAAATGCTACACAATACTATAGCACAGAGAAAGTTCTGTTAATATTCCCCTTCCTCCAGACCAACATCACTGTTCAGATGAGGCCAAGTGGAGGTTAGGGGGAGGGCTAAGTTACTAACCCAAACACGAATGGTTGCATCGTCGGAACCAGTGACCCAGACATTCTTGACTGGGTTCCAACAGACACTGACGACCTCACCAAAGTGACCCTGAAGGGTATTCAGCAAGATCATTTCTGACCCAACAGTCGAAAACTTGCGAATGTACACCATGTGATCACTGGTGGCATATGCAATCTCATTTCTGTAGAAATATAATAATCATTAACAACATCATTAAACACAGCAGTGGTGGTAGTCGCAGCAGTGAAAATGGTGAGAGCAGCAGCAGAAGATGACTGCTAGTAACAAGAATACCGTAACTAGCAGTAATATACAGAGTTCACAGTGTTAAACTGGTACACAATATTGAAATCACGATAGGTCCTGCCGGTATTGCAGTGCCTCAGAGTAGGCATTGCTTTTGATTTCTAGTCATTAAATTCATTGACATTATAGTGATGACACCTAGTGAACAATAGTACACTAGTACTGTTTTACATACTGCAAATAGGCAAAAAAAAATAATATTCTAATAATATTTCTTGATCTACAGCGTGCGGCATAAAAAAACAACCCCCTAAGAAAACTTACATATCTCGTAAATGGTGTAATTTAAATTACTCAAATTTGCAAATTTTATTGCCAAGGAATATTGCCTGACATTCTGAAAGTTTCATTCATATATTCAGTCGGAAACAAAAGTTATAGCTGTCTAAAATGATGAGTGCGATTTTACAACTGAACACTTGTTATTACCGCGATACCGAAAATGCGAATAAAACCAATTGTGTGGAATTAATTTGAAAGAACGAGTATCCTCCAAATTCATCTGACCTTAATTCACTGGAATATTACATATGGGATGCAATGCTTGACATGTACCAACATTACACGCCAAAGCCGACCAACACTTACAGGGCAGCAAGAATCAAACCCAGATTCACCAGGTAAGTAAGTGCCAGGTGAGTAACTACATAATCGCAGCTGATCCTTTAGTAGTAAAAAGAACAGTATCAGATGAAATATGAAAGTGCACATACACTTTAGAAATTTTAATATATAATGGCCATAATGCTAAAAATCAGCGACACATTTCTACTGAAACAGTACATAGCAATACATACTGCATTTTCAGTAATGTCACATGTAATGGGAATGTTGCACTGGTAAATAATTGTAATGTGTGAAGATCACAAACCTAACTGGACAGTACGCCATGTCCAGAATTACTCCATCACAGGCTAATTCCACTGCTTCAACGTCATATGAAACTGACTGGTTGCGAAATACATCTTGCAGACTACAATGCAAGCAAAACACAATCATGTCAATAATTATTAATGCAATACATGAAAAGTTACGGTTAGTTTAACTAAATACATGTAACAAATCTTGGGTAGGCTGTTCACATATCTTGTCTAATTGCTTCTCAGACCAAATGGTGCTATAAAAATACACATAATTTAAATTTAAACTTAAATTTAAATAAAACACCAACACCAGTCAAAGGTGTAGTGAAGCAGTAGTACAGTATGGTTTAACGTCCCACCAAACACATTATAGGTCATATTGGGGACGATTTTTACGAGTCAGATGACCCAATCACAGTGTCAAGCACTGAAGGTCAACAGTTGGTCAGTCCACCAGGTAAAGGGCCAATCCTACCAGACCAAGCCTAAGGTAAAGTGAAGTAAGTAAATTTTTTTAAACATTTACATAGCACCATAAAGTCCGAAGATACAGAGGTGCTTGGAGGACTGAGGGCTAGGCCCAATGAGATCAAAGTCTGATCCAGTAGACCAACCTGAAAGAACTACTCATTATGATTGTGCAATGTACATTGCTGAAATGCTACACAATACTATAGCACAGAGACAGTTCTGTTAATATTCCCCTTCCTCCGGACAAAATTACTGTTCAGATGAGGCAAGTGGAGGATAGGGGATGGTGAAGTGAAGCAGTAGAAGTTTAGAGTAAGCATAGAATAGAACAGTACGTACAGACCACCTTCCAGATCCCAAATACACAGTCGCCGATCCCAACCACCGCTCACCTACATAACACCATCAACGTGTAACAGTAACTCAACGACTACTACTTTCAGTTTCAGTTCTGTTGTAACATGCTCATTATTGATAAGGCTCAGTTCCTAATAGTCTGCAAAACTCTGTGGATGGACTACTGAAGCAGGACTTTACAGCCGACATACCTTTCCCATCACCCAACTGAGACCGCCTACGGCGCCAAAGCAGTAAGTGCATTGTTATACAATGGTGTGATAAAATAACTTTCACAACAACATCAAGAGATTCACAAATGAAGCTGTGTTGTAGCAATACACAACTGATTACAAGCACTGAAACAATGGAGCATGTCTCAAGAATTATGAAATGCCTCAGGATAACAGTTACACTATAAAGCTCATTAAGACATTTCAAACACAGATATCAATGATTGGACGTATGAAGACTGTGCAGTCAAAAATATGATGACAATTGATATAACACATTTTTGCACATCACCTCACCTGATGCAATCAATCATTTGTGTGCAAAACAAATTCTACCTGCTGCAAATACTTAATCTTTTTCTGTTAGTTAAGTACCTATTAATTCTTAATGCTCCAGAACACACACACACACACGCACACACACATTCTGTCTCTCACACACATACACAATTGTTTTAACGGCCATTTTCCAGATTTCCAGTAGTCCCCATCTCCAAGAAACCTTCGGAGATTGCTACAGCAGTTTTTGACAATCTGCATAATCCAGCTGTTTGGCCAGAACAGCTTTGACAGAATCTGAAAACACACCCATTTGTCTGTTATTAATATTTTGTTCATGTTAGAGGTGTCACATTTGCGCTGTACAAAAGTACACCTTTTTACTTTCTTTTCACAGGCCACATGACCTTCCTAATGCCCGACCAACAATACAAAAGCATTAAAGATAAGCTATTAAACTGTTACTAAATAATTCATTAATTACTCTAAACTGTTAAGTAACTGTAGCTGGGTGCTACTGACCAGATAAGTTCCAGTCTCCACATGTTCTCTGCCAATAACAACTAGTGAAGTCACGGTCGACTGATGTTCACTGAAGATGTATTTGCAGATGAAGCCCGCAACTCTATTGGTTACTGAGTCATCCGGCTGACATTAGCAGTCACATACAGCAGATGTATTGTATAACGTACTGATCCATAACACCATAGTACAATATCCACTGTCCATTTTCTTTTAGTTTATGTGCCTGTACTCAAACTGATTTTCATATTTTTTTTGGAAAAATTCCAGAAATTAAAGAAAAAATTTAGGCATGCATCAACCTCCTATCACATGCAAAGTTAGAAATTCATGCCATTTGAAGATCCTGAGAAATCACGTTTATAAAAAAATCGAATGCAGTGTATGGTGGCTTGTTCACAACATATTTCAAAAGAGCTCACAAGAATCTCGAATCACTTTTCACTTTTCAACCTTTTCAGTCATGTTTGCTGTCGCAAGTTCCCGCTCCAATTTCTTCAGCTCTGTAACTGCATCTTCGTCAAAACCCCAGACATCTGTAAACACCATTCAAGGAAATGTTATAATTAACACAGTTGCTGCCAGCCGACAGCATGGACTGAGGACATCTGTGCCATATCTGACTCATTATTTCAGTTTAGTTTTTAGTGTTTATTAACTTTCCTGTTTTGAGTGAGTGAGTGAGTGAGTAGAGTTTAACGTTCCACTCGACACATTACACGTCATTTCTGGGACGAGTCTTTCCAGGCTATCGTTTGCGCTGGTACTGAAACCAAACAACAACCAAATAATAACAAAAAGCCAACCCTATGACACACAATGTAACAGGTGCACTACAAATTCACCATGATGATGTTAGCGAAAACATACACAACTAAAACTAAACACTGTAAACAGTCTTCTAATAATATTTCACCTACGAGCAGCAATATACTGGACATCCTACAGCAACAGTTATCAGTTATCCAGAACACAGATCTATCTGATAACTTTGATAAGCATTGACAATATCCACATCTCGACATCTCAACGTATATTATGCATAAATTACAACACGTTATGACACAAATGTTAACAGACTACTACAATTACTTCAGCAGTGCCCCCAATGTCCAGCACTTGCCCTGAGCCCCTTCCCCGCTCTATCACTCTATCTTTGCCACGCCATGTTTAGGACACTTTGATCAGAGATTGGCCAACTCAGTTGCTAACAAGGAGTCTCGGACAGTGCATAATCTCCACCAACACTGAACATTTCTACACCATGTTAATAACAGAAGGCACTCAATGTTCGAACACACGACATATTGCTGTTGCTTTAACCCTAACCTTAACCTGTAACCTTGAAACCCCCAAACCATGTCATTTCTAGGATATCCCAAGATCATTCCCTATACCAAGTTTGAACACTTTTGGATCATTCATTTTTGAGTTATGCTCCGGACATAAGTGTGAAGAATGCACTTACTGACCCTGTAACCTTGACCTTTGACTTTTCAACCCCAAAACCATATTATTTCTAGGATATCCCAAGGTCATTCCCTACATCAAGTTGAACTCTTTGGAATCTTTTGTTTTTGAGTTATGTTCTAGACAAACAAACAGACAAACAGGCGAACTCAAACATTCTACCCACGCCGACCAACTCTGTCGGTGTGGTAACAAGCATAACTCACAACTCACATATGAGACCATTTTCACATGCAGCAATCAGGTAATCCAGCTCTTCCACAAAGACGACGCAAATAATGCTTACATCTGATCCCACATTTTTTGGTGCCTGTAAAATCAGATACTATATACAAAGTTACAGTTAACGAAATTATTGTTTCAGATACATCACAAGAAACTAATGCTAAACAGTGAAACAAATAGATTACTAAACATTACGAAACAGATAAGTTGGCACAATTCAGATATTTAATTAGTTTTCAGTACAATGCTCCATTTAAAATTATGCAAAGTACACACTACACACTGCAAAGCATGCACTTTTATTGAATTACACAGCTATACAGTTATATACATGTCAATGCCATTTCACTTTTTAATAGGGCTGCACAGAGATTACATGTTTTAACTGTCCTTAAAAATTAACCATACTTTGAACTAGTGCCGGTAATGATTTAATTATTTTTAGCAGTTAACTTTTTCAAAATTAATGATTAATTAATAGTTACTTTCAGTTAAGTTATTAAATTTCAAAATTTTCCCATGAATGCAGGACTGGAAACATTTTCTGCACTTGAAACAGTACCATCAGAACTAATTTTAAGATTTTAGTTTAAAATAAATTTAATTTTTTAATGATTAATTAATCGTTAATTACTACAACCATACTTGGTTTTTGGCAGCCTGAGTTTTGTAAGTAGGCCAGCAGGAAAATGACAGGTTAGGCTATTAACCGTGACACGAAACATCAAATGCTCAGTAGCTTACTAAACAGCAAGTACAACAGTACATTGTTCAGTTAGTTAAGACTGACATTGTTGTAGACACAAAGTCACACACTACAGTGTACTAGAAGTAAAATTCATCTAACCTACTACTTCATATATATCTAATTAATAGCATCTCTGAAGATGACAAAACATTAAATAATTATAAATATTAAATAATTATAAACATTGGTTATTAGCAGAGACAATTTGAATGAGATTATATAATATATATATTTGCATTAATGCATCAAGTTAAAATGGTTAATTTTTAAGTCTTAACAATTTATGCATACACGTCTGCAATATCAACAGCATGGCATATCATGAGTAATAACAACAATCATGAATCTTAACCAACTTGCATCTGGTCTACGTCGAGAAACCACGCTACTTGAGACATTTCACTTGCCAAAACCACTTAGCATCAGCGACAAAATACTATACTGAAAAATTTTAAGTGTTTTGTTATTCAGTGTACACATCTCCTTCATCTGCTGAAATTAAGGCTACCCTCCACGCCCATAAACCTCCTGTTCATAATGATGATGATAAAGATAATAATTACCTCAGTAAGAAAACAAACTACCTTTGGAATTAGCGGAACATTATACATATAGTGAGATTTGGGTGCAGACTGAAAACCGTGATAGCTGCCCATTTTGCTAGCTTCAGCAGATTTTTGCTGCTGCTGCATAATTTCTGTCATCAAGTCCTCTTTCTCCTTGTCGAGTTTCCGCCGTCTCTTTGCTTTGTGAGTGTCTGCCAGTGTCAGCATCTCTTTGCTAGTAGTTCACACAACTGCTGCAACTCAATCATTTGTTGATGCCACAGCATCATACATCATCATTATCATCATCAACAGCAGCAGCACGTGATGTTATTTACTCTAGCAGCATACATGATTAGCCCAACAGGTATGAAACATGTCCACATCACTTCAATTTCCATATTAACTGTAGTTCACATCGATAACTTTCACCTAGGTCTTAGTTTTTGGCACATTTTAGTTATATCTCAGCTTCAGGTTTGTAGAGCTCTGACATCATTTGTTAGGCATCAGGAAGGGAATCTACCATCTGGGAAAACTCATGTGAACCTAAAAAGTGGACTAAAATTGTATGTTAGTTTTGTAGATATGTTAATAAATTTGTTTTGTAAAAACAATTAGCACTCACTGCAATTTTCTGCATAGCTTCAAAGTGCCTAACAGCTATGCGATCAGAATTAAGAAATAATAAACTGAGAATTGTTCAAATGTGCACTCTGTCATCATTGCACTACTTATAGTGCATATTTTGCCAAGTCTGGCCACCTTTTTTACTTTCAATTTTATTAATACTAATGAAATTTTAGGTATTAAAACCTAACAGTAATCAAAACACTGTATTAATTTTTTATATAGTGTATATTACAGGTGGTCATGTCCTAGCCACTGAATGGGGACGTGCACAGAAAAAGTTATCTACTTAAATTATAAGGACCAGTATTAAATATAAAATGCCAGCAAATTATGATCATACAAGTATATTTGTTATTATTACATGCTAATTTTTCACTATCACATCACCTGTTACACATTTACTACTACACTATGTGAAAACAATATGTATGTTTTAATTAGATTACAGACTGGATATTATCACATGGCAGTTACAAACAAATACACTCTACTCAGAAATGAAAACAGCCTGACCACAAATTACCTGTACACAAAATAATTTGACTGTGACCGTTCCCACTTTGTCAGTGTTCCATCAATGTCACCAGTGAAAAACAGCATCGGAATCTTTCTTGCTGCAAACAAAACATGATACACTTGCCATCATCAGTGTTGTTCAGACAAGAGTTAAAAAAGATGCCAGTAACTACTGACAAATGAATAGACAGTAATTTAATACACAAAGTCAATGTCACACACGTGCAGGTGATTGGTGCATAGCACCAAGTGTCAATTTATGTCATTAGCAAGTGTTCTGAATAGATAGCTCTCAAAAAGATAGTAAATTGTGGTAATATTAGTGTTGGGATACTAGTTACCTGCTGAACAGACTGGTTAACTACAGTAACCAGTTACTTCTACAGTAGACTGCAGACTTGCCACGCAACAAGTTTGTTTCAGATTCTGCTCAATAATGTTCAGTGTACTAATTACTTCACAAGGCTGTGTCTTGGTCTTACAATGCGTCAGTGACTTGTCTGCTAGTATCAATCAATCAATCAAAATATAAGTATTTAACGTGTAATCAAAAACTTAAGTAAAACTCCAGTAGATATCTAGTATCTGTATGAGGCATCAATGCCCAAGAACAGTGACTCAAGCCAAATATCATCTCACATTCTACACTGTACAGGAATACAAGAGCAGCATAAAAAGTGTACCATAAACACAGATTAGTTATTCAATCAACATTGTTAACCACTGTACTAAATTTTACATTATATAAATAAATATACATATTAGCGCTGGTAATGATTAAATTAATTACAGTTAACTTCTTCAAAATTAACGATTAATTAATAGTTAATTTTAGTTGTTATTTCAAAATTTGGCAATGCATGCAGAAAATGTTTTCCGCATTTGAAACAGTACCATTAGAATTAATTTAAAACCAATAGTAGAGTAGGGTTTAACGTCCCACCAAACACATTATAGGTCATATCGGGGACGATTTTTATGGGTCAGATGACCCAACCAACAGTGTCAAGCACTG
>Ga0209145_1000261_pt1 | contig 10763 bp, 7 predicted proteins | sample WorMetfiPIANOSA2_FD_187396 | JGI IMG/M metagenome (GOLD analysis project Ga0209145, IMG submission 187396) | Marine gutless worms symbiont microbial communities from Max Planck institute for Marine Microbiology, Germany - Olavius filocauda... | ecosystem: Host-associated > Annelida > Digestive... | reverse complement strand
GCGATCTATCAAATGGTGCTATTTCCAATGACCTTGAACGAACCCTAACCCTGTTTTCAAGGTCACACCACTCTTTGACACTAAATATTTCACAAACGCCGACAGATACGGCCATAGTTACCATAGAAGGCGAATAGGAAACAGCTCCCAAGCTTTTGAATGGCACCAGTTTAAATGACATTGAGTGACCTCTAAGCCAGATTGCAAGGTCACGATATTATTCAACATCAAATAACTCGCAAATGGTACAAGATAGGGCTATAGTTACAATGGCGGACTAATAGAAAGTCATACATGTTCTATTGAACCGCGCCATTTTCAATAACCCTGAAGGACCCCAAACCCAGATTTCAAGGTCAGGCCATTTTTTGACGCTGAATATCTTTAAAATGGCAGTAGATACGGCCATTTACTATGGAAGGCGAATAGGAAACCGTACCAAAGCTTTCAAATGGTACTACTTTCAATGATAGCTTTGAAGGTCACGGTGTAATATTTATGCCTATAGATGCAAGAAACGTGTGTGCAACCAACTTAAGTATTTAAACTCGTATGCAATCTATCAGTTGGTGCCATTTCCAATCACCTTGAACGAACCCTAACCCTGTTTTCAAGGTCAGGCCATTCCTTGACGCTAAATATATCACAAAAGGCTACAAATACGGCCATAGGTACTATAGAAGGCGAATAGGAAACCGTACCCAACCTTTCAAATGGTACCATTTTCAATGACCTTGAGTGAGCGATTACCCACATTTTAAGGTTATGATATTCAACGTCAAATAACTCGTAAAATAAATACATAAGTCGTATATAATCTATCGAGTGGTGCCGTTTCCAACGTTTCCAACGATCTTCAGTGACCCATAACTTAGATTTAAAGGTCGCAGTTTTACTGTAGTTGCGCGTACGTGACGGCGACCGTGTATCAATAGCGCTTGTGTGGGCCGTCGAATTAGTCCTATGTTGCTAACACAATTTACCGAATTTACCGAAGGTCACCGGTAGTTTTAACAGCACACACTATTGTGCTAGTAGTATATGCTATGCGTGGTTAGTGTTTATGCAGCTGACGCGCGATCTATTTGCGATAGCTAAGTTTTTGTTCTACAACTTTTCATTATTATGTTACAAGCCTGTACGTTATAAAAGAACAGACAGAGTGACAGGCAGACAGACGGCGGTCAGTGAGTATTACACATTGCCATGCCACTTTATTTAAAACTGTGCTATAATCTCGAACAGTTTAAGCGGTTGTTAAAGACATTTCTGTTTGGCTCGTGAGACGACTCGTCTCCTTGTGTCATTAGCTTAAAGTGCGCTGCTTAGAAATCCGCTTACTTACTTACTTACTTAATCTGGTCTCCATGTGAATGAATGACCGTATAGAAGTCAATGATAAGCTACTATATGAAATCATAACAAACATTACAGTTGATTAAAAGCGGATTTCTGTGATGATTAATGATTTTAAATAGATCATTACTTCTGCCAACGAAGCTAGTTAGGATTATGCGATCATCGGCGTCTGTCTGTGTGTCTGTGTACAGGATATCGCAGAAAGTTGTTGACAGAATTGATGATAAGTATGCGAAACGATAGATACTGGTCCAATGAAGAAGCGTTTAAATTTTAGAACTGATCCGAATCTACATCTGAATCTATAGTGATCAATTTCTTAATTTTTTTCAGCTTTGCAAAATGAGGCATTTTTTCGACTTGCAGAACTGTCAGGCGTTGGCGAAAGTCTGCGCTCTCTGAGTGCTGCTTTTTAGTTCATAAATATTGTGTAGAAAGTTTTTTTTGAAAGTCGGGACATTCCGTGAACACCTATGTCCGTTGTCAGTGCGAACCCAGACGCCGAAGCTGCGCTGTGTAAGTAAGTAAGTAAGTAAAATGTCGATTTATATAGCGCATCAACAAAAATATCTCTAATGCGCTAAATACACAGGGTCTAATTATAAAACAGTGATGTGCTACTATTCTGTTATGGGTCGGTGGAGTGTATGAAGTACTGATAGGTCTCGGTTTGACAAACACCATAAAACTATATCGAGATTGGAGATGTCACGGCAACGTTAGGGTTAACATAGGAATCACTGAGACTCAGAACCAGCGGTGAGCGGACCTTCATAACTTCGTTCCGCTACTATCAGCTCGCAAGATCCGCAGATCCGCAGCTTTCCACGGGACGCAGAAGCCTTAGAGGAAGCGCAACAACGATTTAACAGTATACTGTTAAATAAAGCCCCATAACGGCCAGCGCCTTTAACCGACTAAGACAGTATGCGAGCATTCTTGGTAACGGAGCTGTTACGCTGAACTCGCCGTTTCTTCCCTAGAGGCTAGCGGCGGCCGAGACCATCGTCAGTACTCATTGGCCTACTCACGGGGGATGGCCGGGCTGTGTATGCCTGAGTTGCTTGGTTAAATACCAAGATGGCATCCCGCGAACGGTCACCCATCCCAGTACTAACCGGGCCCGGCGTAGAGCAACTAATGTTGATCAACGTCAACGCGTTACCACTAAGCCAAACAGCCACCACAAAGGGAGACATGCGCAAGAGTTCCCGCAATGATGATGGCTCCTCGTGATGATAGTTGAACTGACAAAATGATCACGGGCAGAGTATTGTATTTACGAATAAAATAAAATAAAACTATAATATATAATAATAATAAAATATAATTAAAAAATCGCGACAACGCTTGTAAGACGGATAGTAAACTGCGGATCGATGAACTGAAAGCCCGCATCCATATTCCACACGTCGACATAATTATTTTCTGGTACTTACAGTCGGCGTGCCTTCTGCGAATTTTGAAATTGGTGTGGATGCGAGCCTGTAAGTAGATCGGTTGTTGGTCGGATCATCTATGCCCAGAACGACATATACAGTGGCCGCTATATTGCTCAGCCGCGCCGGCCGGAACTCATCCGGGCAAGGCCAAGGCTCGGACGCATCATTTCTCTTCCGCGTAGACCCCGTCACATCTCCTCCCATTTCTCTGCCCATCTTCGCGCGCCGCGCCGCTGTTGCTATTCTAGGAAGGAAGATATTGATTTGTGAATGTGGAGCTGTGGACGACCATATGGCCCACCGAGACGTTGATACGGCGGAATAGTTCATGGATTGTGCACAGATTGTTCAGCTCAGCATGTATAAATGTAGCGTTCAAATTTAGCGTTAATGCGCCTCTCTATAAGGATACCGCATTATGAAACCCGTACATTTTTCTTGTAGCAGCTACTAAGTCGAACGAAAATCTCCAGCAAGCTCAAAATTGGTGCAACGAGTAAATGATGGAGCAGATTTAAGGTCAAAAGGTCAAATTCAAGGTTACAAGGCTGCAATCCTGCATAATGCTGAGAGAGAGAAGTGCAACTCCTATAATAATAATAAAAATAATAATAATAATATAGACCTTACACATATCCATAGCCTATGCTACATATGTACAGTATGTGTAATGTGTATGTATGTTTGTTTATATGTTTGTTTGTTTTCCCTTCTTTATTATGGTGAATAAAGATTCTCATTACTATACCGCCGCCGATCGTAACTACAGAGGCGTCGAAACGGCGTAGCTATGGCATTTAAAGCTGTGATCACTAATTAGCCATTAATAAGAATATGCATGCGGGCAGCGACACATAAAAAAACCAAAAACCGTCCGATTTTTATGATTTTTGGAGGAAATTTAACAGAAGAAGATTATAAATTTGCCCACCTCACCTGTATACTGTGGCCGCACTACGTTGAAAAGTACAAAAAAGTCATTTTCAACAATGTTATTCATACGTGATTCCGAATGTTTAGGTTATTACTGAATGAAATGGATTACAACTGTCACAATGCAGCTGTCAGGGAGGTCACTTCTTATAGAAAGTGTTCGAAGTGACCTCCCTTTGCGCGGGCACAACTACGAAGTCTGTCACGCCACTGTTCGATCGCCTCACCCACGATGCTTCGCTGAATTCAGTCCATGTCTCAACCAGCCGCTGCTGCAACTCGACCACAATCCACATCCCGGGGTACACGCTCATGCATCATGCCCAACATGCGATAATCCATAATTTAGGTCAGGACTGTCGGATGGTCACGTGTTATGCATGGGATTGAAGAATTAACCTCCTAACCTGAATATTCAGAAGAACATATGAATAACATCATTGAAATATGACTTTTCGCACTTCTCAAGGTAGTGTGGCAACATTATACCGTGAGGTGGGCAAATTTATACTCTACTGGTGTGTAATTTTCTGGGGATATACCGTTGACTAAAAATCGTGTAAATCGGATGGTTTTGACGTCACACTGACATCACAACCAAGTTGGAAACTGAAATCGACGTTTGTTCAGTTGCAAAATTTGTTCTTTAACTTTAAGTTTCCATCATTTTCGCGTAGTCAAGTAAATATGGCATGAAACATTTGGTTTGTGTAAAATTTGGTGCAAAAATATTCACGCATTTCTGAGAAATTGCGATTTTCGTGTTGGGGCGTTTTATTTTGACGCACCCTGTATAGTCCCTTTTAAAAATTGTATTAATAGATCTATAACATTCACCTGTAGTCTACACACCTACGCACGAGTAATTCTGATACGCAGTACCCGTTGCTATATGGCCTGAGTTTAGAACTCTGTCAGTGGCCGACAGAAAAATCAATAAGGCCTATAGCAACCAGGCAGTTTAAAAGCGACGTCGGACCGTATGACTGCCACTTTGATCCCCGCCCTGTCCTGTCCGCATCTAGCAAGGGAAACAGAGCTGGACCGTCATGCCCGTCTTGGACTGTCGAAAGTGTTCTATTGAAAATGTTCTACCCGTCTTGGACCGCTGAGAGTCCCATTGACAGACGTGACGTGGTGTGCATGCTGTAGTGTATACGCGTTGTAGGTCATTCCGTTATATCGGGCCTGCGTGGTACGTCGGAGTCCTCACTCGCATGTTTCCGTGGATGTATCCAACTGTTTACTTTCTCCGTCTGTTGAGTGTCTGGCTGACGGTGTTGCTGACAGTCGATCGCTACATCGCCGTGTGGTACCCGCTTGACGCCCGTCGTTTGTGTACTGTCAGACGCACTTATATCGCGATGACCTGCATTACACTCGTCGCGCTCGCGTTCTGTCTGCCCAGATACTTCGAGTACACTCTCAAGTAATGTCACTTTCACTTCAGCTCTACGCTTGTATACACGATGTATAGGCCTATAAATATAGGACTAATTAGCCGACATCTTTCTTAAAATATGCAAGGGAGTCATCGAAAATTTGGCTGAAAAAGCCTCCACCGAGGTAAATTGTTATAGTTTTGTCATTTATCGAGGTAGAGCAGGCAAGTTCGGCAGAAACCCACACCCCTGATCTGATCAAAGTGAAATTAGGCAGGATAAGGAATGAAGGATGTGGTGCGGTACTATACAACGGACGCTCCTCCTGCCAAATTTGACCTTGATCAGTGCGAAAAACCGAATAACCGGCCACATTTTATCGCCTCACACCGAAGTGCGTTGTTCGATTTCCACCAAACTTGGCTCGACAATAGAAGAGGTCCTTGCGGCCGTGCCATCATTTTGTCCCCAATCTTCTTCGGGTCCTGTCAATAGTTTAGCCGCTAGGGATCATCGAAAATGTAGCTGAAAATGCTCCAGCAAGCCAGTTTTGTTTATAGCTTTGTTGTTTATCAAGTTAAAGCAACCAAATTTAGCAGATTTATTTAGCCTAACGAAGCACATAGTCAGGCAAGAGATCTGCCCCCTTAGGGCAATTCGTAATTTTCAAGATTTAGGCGTAAACCTACACCCGTAAACCGATCAAGGTGAAATTTGGCAGCTAGGAGCTGTAGGTCCCTCCTTAGTTCAAATTCCCCCCTGCGGGGCAAAAAACCGAAAAAATCGACCCCTGAGTAAAATAATTGCGGCAGAGGAGCGCTGCGCGCGGTCTATGCCGGCAATAATTAGAATGCCAGCTTGCAAGTGATGTTCCAAATAGTCACTGTAACTAGTAATTTAGCGACAACATAATGTGGAGATGTGTGTGTTTGTGAGCAGAAAGTTCGAGGACAACCACGTAGGTTTTGTGACGACTGCTCTACTGGACAGTTACAATTACAACATCATCTATCGCGTCATACTTTTCGTCAGTTTGCAGTACGTGCTGCCTACGCTGGCCCTTGTCTATCTCAACGCACGTGTCATCGTCGCGCTCAGACGCAGTGACGCCTACCGTCTGTCCACTGCACAACGCTATCCGTCACAACCAGTGACGTCACATCCGCCGGAAGTTGTGACGTCATCGACACGCAGTATTACGGTGGTAGTGGCGGTCATCGTCACCATCTGTATCGTCGTTCATGTGATCGCACTAACAGCACACGTCATTACTACCGTTCAGGTACGTAGCTACTTATTACATTACAAGAAGGATGGCTATCGCCAACGGAACGTGCGTCAGTTTCTGCAATCAGCGAAGGCACATTATTTGGCTACGTCACGAGAGTCACGCCGGTATGTCGTTGCCTTCAGCCGAATTGCGGGTGGAAGTATTTGGCTACGTCAAGAGAGTCTAAGGCACATTTTGGCCTCCCCTGGGTACGCCCCTGGGACTATCGCGGTAAATGTTACATGGATCGAAAGAGGATTCAATGCTTGTTAAACGCCTCGCAACATGTACCCATCTATCTTCAATCGTTTACGAGTTATAGCGAGATACCGGTATTGGTCGTAAATTGCAACTTTTTCCTACCCCTTTCATTTAGCGCCCCCGTTGGGTGTGTTCCCATTGGAATTCCGGGGAAAAGTTTGGACCTCAGAAAACCAGAATCATGGGGCTACCAGGCAGTGAAGACAGTTTGACGATAGGTTGAGCCGTTATGACACAATACCGGCGTGTGACAGACGGACTGACAGAAGAACGGACGTCCAGCCTATAGCTATTACGTGCTTCAGCATGTCTGACGCACGTAAAAACTATTTATTTGCGTCCCGCCACTATGAGACGGACTGCGTAATTATTATCATAAATTATCATCATCATCACAAGCATTTACGGCGTGCCTATGATGTCAAAAGGTCAAAGGTCAAAGTCACCAGGCCAATTAATGCTCACACAGTAAATGCGCAATATCTTGCGAACGGGAAGGTCTACGAACTTCAAGCATGGTACACAGATGAAGCACGATGATGACCCGTATCACCGACAAGCACCATGACCTCCAAGGTCAAAGGTAAAGGTCGCGATGTCACGTAGTGCGTGTGACACATCCTTGCGCGAAACTGCGTCTTTTGACGTATTTTGCTGATGTCTGAATTTGCTTAAGTGGGGATGCGGAAAATGCAGGAATAACGGACTTGATATTGACGGACTAAGTAGCAGGGTTAGACATCGACGGACCTGACAATGTCGTACCGAAATCAACAGGGCATGCATGCATGCATAACCTAGCCTAATCGTCGTATTTTCGGGGTTACATGACATTTGCATCGTGTTAAATGTATTCCGTTTCATAAGGATTATGTTTTATGTGAACGCAATTTAATTTGATTTGTATGTTAGGCCCTATACGTCGTAGCGTTTGCATTGTTGTTAAATGTATTCCGGTTTGTAAAGATTTACGTTTAACGCAATTTACATTGATTTTTCTTATGTTTTTATTAATAATGCTGCATTTTTATTGACCTTTTGCATACGTAAACGAACTATGGTACGTTAAACTCAATTAAACTTGACTGGGTGCGTAAAATTTTTATCTCCTACTGGATAATAATGCTGAAAAAATGAAAGGTTACTGGAAAACATAAAGTTGCAACTTGCACTGTACTAAGTACAGACATGTGACTATGTTTTTGTTCGTGGTCGAGTATGACCATAGCTGCGGTTTGTCTGTATGTATGTGGTTGTCAAAGACGAATCTGGAGACGCCACGCAGTCTGGAACCAGTTCGACGTCATTTGGTTCAAGCGAGCAACGTACTTGTCACCATTAATTCGGCAGTCAACTTCATCGTCTACTGTATGGTCAGTCGTAAGTTCCGTGAGTTGCTTGTTCGTCACTGCTGCTGTTGTACCTCGGCATCCTCCTTCTCCTCATCGTCAGTGTCACTAAGTCACGGTAAGCAAGGCTGCTGCTGCGGGCGAGTGGCGCGCTGGTGCAGACGGAAGGCAGGAGATCCTCACAGCCGGCGCCAATCAGACGCTTATGATAGCAAGCGAAGCACGACACCGACCAACCTCAATGAACAACGGTCGAATCTCACACCAGTCCAGCTTACACCGGCACAACAACTCACCTTACAGCTTGCACCCCAGCAGCAGCAGCAGCATCAGCAACAATTAGTGGAGATAGGCCTAAGACAGTTGATGAATGTGACAACGTCGTGAAGCGCTGTTTTACCTACATCAAGATCACAATACAGCATAATTCGCGTGACAATCTTATCGGAGGCGCTGAAAATGCAGGACCGGAAAATGAAGGACCGCGACATTAGTGAAAAGGGGCCGTAAAATGAGCGGACATCAAGAAAGGCTATTGAAAGGTTCTCAGCGATTGGTAAACCGTTTGAAAAGCAGTACTATTATAGTCCTTGATAAGCCTACTTATTTCATAACCGTTGTCCAAGCGCCCGACAGTAACATTGGCGTTGATGTGCATGACACTCGCTGTGAGTGATATTGTGGTTATGTCTGCTGAGCTTTGCAAATTGCAGTACAGCCACTTTACTTTTAACCGCGTGCTCGTAGCCTCGTAGAAAAGCGCTGCAGAGGAATGAGACACGACTACTTGCTTGTTTGCAAAATATGACGCTGGACAGTTACACGCAAATGCAGTTCCTACGCGCTGTAATTAGTCACGCAGTAACACGCACTGACGCGTGTGTTCGCGCGTTGAAGACGTTTTGTGACTTCGACATTTGACTGTTTCGTGCTTGTATGCGCATCAAAGACGTTTTTAGAATACTGTGGCTACATACTGTACATGCAACTGATATCGCATAAACCGTTTTAGTAACGTAGAAATTGCTATAGAAGCCTATGCTTATGCTACATTTATAAATGTTCGATTTAACATGATAGACGTAGGCCTATATACATATATGTACGCATTAATGTGTATTCATTTCAATATTTAATTCGTCCTGCATTTTCCACCCCATGCATTATTGATCCTGCATTTTCATGACATCCTTTGTTCTTTCTCGGTCCTTCATTTTTCGGTCCTGTATTTTCAGTCAACCATAATTATCATGCCGAGACTCCAGCAACGAGCTGGGCCAAACATGCTCTTATCACACAAGCGCAGGCGTAATTCAACCCGTAAGTTCAAAAGTTCGCCATTTTAGCACCCCGTCGGGGGTGTTCCCATTGGAAATCCGGGAAAAAGTTTGTTTCTCGGAAAACTACAGGGTGGCGCAAAAAACAGGGCCATCCTATCTCATTGCAAATATTCTGTAAACTCCATGACCGAATTGCGTTGAAATTGGTGAACCTTTGCAGGCAGTATTATATACCGAATACAGTCATTAACTTTTTGTTTAAAAATTTCATCGCGCTGTGGCGCCACCTAGCGAAAACACAGCTAATGTCGTTTATTCACACCGTACAAATAGATTTGAGCATCACACAGTAGCTAGCTGTTTTCGCTAGGTGGCTTCACAGCGCGATGAAATTTTTAAACATAAGTTAATGACTCTGTTCAGCAGAAGTTCACCAATTTCCACGCAGAGTTTTCGGAATATCTGCAATGAGATAGGATGGCCCCGTTTTTGCGCCACCCTGTAGAATCATGGGGCTACCAGGCAGTGAAGACAGTTTGACGATAGGTTGAGCCGTTTCGATCGACACAATATCAGCGTGTGACGGACAGACGTCCAGCCTATATCACGAACGTGCGCAATATGACTGACGCACGTTAAAAAAGGAGAAGATTTTCTGTCACCTGGAATAACTGCTTTCGGCACATTTTTCATGCTGTTGGTGGCGCAAGCGTTAAATTATTGCAGTGTACTATTATTGTCACACCTTCATTGTCCTACCTATTGATAAGAGTAAATTCTGGAAGAAAATGCAGGTGTTTCTTCAAGTATAGGCAACTTTAATAATCATTTCTGCATATGCAGTTTCTTGTGTATGTGTTTTTCTGTGTGTTAGCATTTTATGTGCACAAATGAATAAATGATGATGATTAAGAAAAACTAAACAACAACAATGGTAACATAAGCACAAATCCAATTCACTTTTTTTTCTTTAGGCTTACGTTACATCTGATCTGATTCTGATCATAAAAATAATACAAAAATGCAAAGTAACGTCACAGTCAACTATTAAGTTCACAAAGTACAACATAGGCTAGTACAATGTTCTAGATACAAGTGATATTTTAACAATGGCCGAACACATTTCTATAAAATTTTCAGATATTTGACCACATTAGGCCCTACGTCCAGATTTCTGAAACGTAACTCCTGTGTAAACATGTTCATTTTACTGTTTAATATTGGCAATGGTTGCTGTGCAGTGAAAATATCAAAGTTTACAAAATGGCCAACCTTTTCCAATAAAACAAAAAAACATAGGCCTTACATAACTAGATGTTGGCAATTAAAGTGCAGCCAAATCATAGGACATAGGTGGAAAAACCAATGGTTTAACTTTTTTTGGTTTATTATGGTTTTTAGGTTTTAATATCAGGGGCGTATCCAGAAATATGGATTAGGGGGGCGTGAAGGGGTGGGTTCTCCTCCCCTCTTCCCTTCCCCTACCC
>Ga0209145_1000260_pt1 | contig 10765 bp, 7 predicted proteins | sample WorMetfiPIANOSA2_FD_187396 | JGI IMG/M metagenome (GOLD analysis project Ga0209145, IMG submission 187396) | Marine gutless worms symbiont microbial communities from Max Planck institute for Marine Microbiology, Germany - Olavius filocauda... | ecosystem: Host-associated > Annelida > Digestive... | reverse complement strand
TTGGACGACTTTACTGAAAAACACCCACTTTTGTTTGGATTATAACTCTGGCATTTCTTGGTCGATTTTTATACTTTTTGAACTAATGGAAACAGGAATATTCCTTGGGAATAAAATTTGCAAATTTGAGTAATTTAAATTACGCCATTTACGAGATATGTAACTTTTCTTAGGGGATTTTTTTATGCCGCACCCTGTAGAGATTGGGAGCAGTTTCAGTCCCGTTACTTGTATCAAGTATGGGACTAACTTTACCTTTTTAAAGCAAAACAAAAATATGCCATGAAAACAAAGTATGGATGAAAGAAGCAACTGCCTATCAGCCGCATGCAAAAAGATAATGCAGAGTGTATAGTCATAGGAAAAGGTATAAAAAAGTTCTGTGTAAAGCACAGGAAAAAACAATTCAAAAATGCAAAGACAATTGAAAACACTCAGTTTAGAAATTTAGAAATTAATAAATAAATAAATAAAATCATATCAAAGTAAGACTACAACTTGAACTCAAACGATCCTAGTTTTAAAACATGGGACAACAAAACAAAGGAAGAAAATAAATAATCCACGAAAACGACAGCAGATAATACTAATATTAATTTAAGATAAGTCGATGACCAGGGGTACAGCTTAACAGCAAACGATAATCATAAGTTAGAATAGAAGTCGTGCAAAAATCAAAATGATTTAACTTAACCTCACGTTAACAACACACATATTTGGCATCATTCAATGCAGTCAGTGGATAAAGCGAAAGAAAATGCCAACATAACAGCATAGCTACAGGCCGCAACAAACAGTGCATACAGACTGACCAACAGACAGCAACTTGTCTTACCGCTGCACGGTACTCCTATGTGTACGCAAGTTAACATCAATTTCCATAACAGATATAACTATAAAATTACTGCACTGTTAACCATTTCCACCAGTAAACAAGTGTAAGGTGAGTAAGGTGATCGTAATTCCTAAGCACAAAATTTGACCTCTTCTACTTGCTGCCAGCTTACCATGCAGACAGATCATTAACACAGCAGATTACCATGTAAATTGTATAAAATTGCTGAGCACTGAATCTACTAACGAAGCATCTCTCAAAAAACAGAGTAAGTCTAATCATCACATCAATCACATCAAGCTGCAAAACAAATCAAGGTTAATCCAACAGCAAGATAAGCACAGTGATTGACAATTTGACTAATTACTGCCACACTTGCTCAGTAAACTGTCAGGAGACCGACTGCATCACAGTAAATGACGCAATACATTGTAAGATGACTTTGGCAGTGGCGTCCTAACCACAGCTTCAGGATTTCACCTAGACATGTGGCACCAACTTTTGTCTAATTTACAATAAATGGTCATCGGCCTCCATCACATGCTCTTTGCATTCAAAGTTTTAAATTCAGGTCTGGAGAAATCATGTACAGAAAAATCATGTAATTAATTGTCCACTAAGTCTCATCTACCCAATTAGCTCTATCTGATGTGCTACAGCTTTAGCTGCACTCATCAATTGCTATATAATTTTAACATGCTTTAGAAAAATCATCTCACAGTGTTTGGTGTTCACTGTGCTGACTTTGTTAGAAAAAAACTGCCAGCGATGAATGTTAGAAGGTTGTACAAGGGATTCTATCATCGGCTGACTCAAAAAGAGATAGCACACTGCAAATTACTGATAAGAAATACCTGCTGCGGAGTGCTCGCTGGATTGCTAATACTCTGGCAAGCCGTCTGTATAGCCTGATTTGCCCGGGCAAACTGTGATTGGTCCACAAGACCCGGTCGGCCTGGCTCGCTGGCAGGATCGGCAATTCCAACTAGGTACGCGGCCTACACAATAACACAACTACAGGTTAACACAGTTAAACTCTGATGAACAAACAACATCAACCTTAGACGCATCATGCTCAACAAGCAGGATGTATGACTGGCAAATGATCTTGTTTTGCACCTTGTTAGGCATACTGTCCACTGTGCTGGACATAAAGTGTACTGACATTAAGTGATAAAGGCGCCTTTAGCAAAACAGGTCCTAGAGATGCCTCAGGCCTGTTACAGAACTTGAGAAATTGTGTTTATAACAACTGCATTATAAATCACTCACACACCCAACTGACTCAATCCGACATGCCTATGCGCCTCTGATTTGCTCTCCACGTATGGCGCTATATAAATTTGTTTTGATTGATTGCGGTGTGCCAAAGAATACCATATTTCTACCACTTTTAACTGTTTGGATGCACCACTACGATTCGATAGATCACAGACAAGATGGAGAGAAACAACTGACAGTAAACTGACATAACTACACATTCTTTAGTAACATGTTAGAACAACCAGCATCCAATACTTGACCACAAAATTGTAAACCAGAGTCACAACGCACAGATAAGAATTTCATACTGAGTGACAAACCTGAGAGGAGTTTTCAACGATGCCGCACACAGCGTTTGCAAAGTGTCCAACACAGTCACAGAATCCACTCAATTCTCCCTGCTTTGCATTTGTACTGATTCCTGTCATAGCGTCAGCAAGAGCCTGCCACCAAGCCAACAAATCAACCCAACTTTTCACTATAAATCACATTAAATACCAGAAGCTCTAAACAGTACGGTACATCTGTGACAGCTGTTGTCAGTATTGTGCAATTTTGACGGGGACTTAAGACACATCTGTTTTAGTTGCATGACTGCAGTGTCTTGTGACTATTGTTTTTCTGGCGCCAGATATAAATATCCTTATTTACTTGCAGGCATTTTCATCTACACACTCACATGCCAGTTTAATGGTCATCCTTCCAGGACAACTTGAATTTGCTAGTTCCCCCTTGACTTTCCCTCTCTGTGCATCCTTTTTAACACCATTCCACCATGTCCTTCTCAGAGTGGAGAAGGGACAGCAGTGAAGGAAAAGGAATGGAGGGACAGTACATTCCACGAGGGGCAATTCATTTGAGGTCGGATGCCCTTCCTGTCATCAACCAGTGCTAAAGACATCCACTGGAACTCATCCTTTCTTCAACCACCAACAGACTCATGAGGGAAGGGACATCGCTCCCTTTTACATCTACTCTCAGACGTCAGTACCCATACAGGCATTTCTCCTATCATAAAACTCGACTCATTCAGTGAAGTTATATTTCCACTACTATCAGTCTCCGCTTTGTTTAGCCGACCAATTTACCACGGTCACCACAGCTTAGGCTGGGTTTACCTAAAAATCTCCTTAGGAACATCTTTGGAGATTGCCAGAGTGGGATTTTTATAGGCTATATGCCCTTGCTCAAAGCGCATTGGGCCCAAATGGTGGTCTCAGTGCTGGGTGGCTTAGCTGTCCAACCCCTGATGATATGGTGTGATGGTATGTCCTTGATCAGTAGTTAGCTCAATAGACTAGGCAATCCTGGTGTGATTCCTGCTGTGAGTCATTGATGACGTCAGCAAGAGCATCATATCAAAACTGCTCAAATGCCGCTGTAAAAGTTCCAATTTTATGTCATTTTCTCTCATTTTTCTTATTATTGATATTAAATAAATTGAAGCATACAAACTCTAGAGATGGAATCAACACTGTTAGTGCAATTCACTGTTGTATGGTAAATGAAACATAATCGTCAGCTACTGCATGAAAGCAGTGTGAGTAGTTAATGAACACACAGAATACATAACAACAGGTGCCCTGACCTTTGACCTCTCTATGATTCCTTCTAGGCAGTCGAAGTACGTCGCATCACTGATTGGTTCGCTTGGGTTTTCCATCAGCGGCCGAGTTGCCTACAACAGCAACAAATACACTGATGTTGGTAAAGCCAATGCGATAAATTAACTGTTTACACAATGCAAGATACTACAATCATTAGCTCTCCCTTCAGGGTTCCTGCTTTCCATCTCATTCATCTGTTTCTCCAGTTACTATAAAGCACCGAGCATCATTTTTAACTTCCAAATACATTTGTGAATGAAAGAATATGCAAGCAGAAGGGCACTCATTAGAGTGAATTACCGCCACCAAGTGCTGACACCTAATGAACAACTGTGAAGTGACGCTATATTACACACTGCAAACAGACACAGAAGAAGAATAATATTCCAATTAAGTAAGTAAGTAAGTGACGTAGATTTACATAGCACATTACATGAACACCCCTAATGCACTAAACGTGCTAATAGGCAGAGAACAGGTTTGTCTTTAACGATCATCCGAAGGCTACAGTGCTGACTGAGGGATCTACTATTATTACTGTTACATCAGAATGCATATCACCCCTCATATTTTAACTGTTTTGACCTTATCCCTTGGCCTACCCCTCCCAAACATTTCATGAACAATCATCTACAACTTTTCCTTAATTGTTTTTACAAAGAGACAGACAAATAAACAAGCAAACCAACCAACCAACCAACCAACCAACCAAGTGTAAACATTACCGTACCTTGTCCGCAGAAATCATGTTACCAATTATCATAGTTTTTATTAACATTTGCTGTCAAGTTAACATTTACATAATAACTGTGTGTTTTTTTTTGTTTTAAGCATGTTAGTGGCCAGATGGCCCTTTGCTTTTTATTAAATGTATGTATAATACACAATTATAAAATGTATTTGGCTATTAAAAACCGTTCTGAATCTAATATAGGCCTTTGTAACAATCAACTTGACAGCAAATGTGTTTACTCAACCATATAATAATAATAATTCTCGTGAAGTACGGTAGGTATGTTCACAGACAGTCAATAAATGTAACCAAAAACTGTTATGCTGATCACTGATGATCAGACGGACAACTTTCTCTCTTGACTGCAACATCAGTAATCTTACAATCAGTAACTTGGCTAACTGACACAAGTAATAAATACCTGGATCTGTCTGAGTGCATTGTCACATTCTTTCTGACCCGGTGCTGACACCGTGCAAACGTCAATCAGGTGATTTATGCTTTCTGTCACAGCTCTACAACCAAACACATCAGTTCAAATTATATTAATGTTTCAGAAACGTTTTAAGAAATCACGCAAATGACTGAATTACAAGCTGTCACTGTCATTATTATCAAGCACAAAGTCTGAAGCTGGTACCTTGCAGCCTGTGTGAGCTGGTTCTTAGCGTTTGGAGCAGCTGGGTCGACAAGAAGTGATTTAGTAGCCATGAGGAACCTGCTGCTGACCATCGACACACTCCGAAGTCCAGTGACAATCTGTGACTGTGTGTTCGTATCTTGTGTCACTCCCGCCATCTCCAGGCCGCCATCAATGAAGTCCTCGTAGGATCGGCTGAAGCGGCCAGATGCCGGAGCAACACGGCGGTGGGCATCGTCTGGTGTGACTGCAGCTGTCACAACATCGGTCGTTGCTTGGTTGAGGTCGGCTGCTCGAGAGTTCAAGTTCTGCTGCACCTCCTGAAAGCTGCGGCCTCCATGAAGAAACTGTTAATAAATATCCGAGCACATTAACACCACCATACAGGTCTCAGTCAGAATCAAATCCACGTTTCCCAGGAGACAATCCATTGCCTTTAATACTAGGCCACTGCCAGGTTGTATAGCCTGTAAAAATCGTGCTCTTGCACTCCCCAAAGCAGATGTAAAAGGGAGCATCATCCCGTCCCTCAGGAGTCTGTTGGTGGTTGAAGAAAAGATGAGTTCTACTGAATGTTTTCAACACTGGTTGGCAGCAGGAAGAGCATATGGCCTCAAAAACTCTGCACCAATTACCTGTCATGGAAAGTACTTTTCAACCACTCCTCTTCCTTCATTGCTGTCCCTTCTCGTGTCTGAGAAGAACATGGTGGGATGGTATAAAACAGGATGTATGGAGTGGGAGAGTTAACGGAGAAACCAGCTAATCCAGGTTCACCTGAAAGGATGGCTGTTAAATCAGCGAGAAGCAATGCCTGAAGGTGTTCCTAAAGAGACCTATTGGGATCACCAACCATATCAGTAGGCCACTAATGATTCAAACTGATCTGAGTGTGAATAAACTGAACTGGCCTCGTTAACAGTCGTTGTCTTTGATGTCTTACTGACTGTATGTCATTTCATGTCAACATACTGTAATAATTTTTGCATAATAAACTTACTAAACCAACGATCTATATCGTATGCAGCATATTAACAGCAAATACAGAGAATAGATGAATGGAGAAACTATGCACCACGACGTCAGACCTGTGGCTGAGAGAGTTTCATGTTGACTGTCGTGATGTATTTCACAGCAACGTCGACTTCACGTAAACCAGGCAAACAATTGACACAATTGTTCAATGCTTGAGATACGGCCTTCGCAACCTACATTGACAGCAGTGCCAGATGCATTCAGCTCACAAATACAAATATAAATACAAATACAAATAAAAACTTATAAGGCGCCGGTTACAATGAAATCGGCAATCGGCACCGTACAAATGGAAATACAAATTAAAATTATGCTATAAAATAACGACGAAATTAAATGAAATTAAGTAAAAATGTTATTAAAAAGATGTGTCTTTAAATGTCTCTTAAAGGTTGCAGTAGAAGTAGTGTCATGCAGTGACTGTAGCAGACTGTTCCATGCCTTAGGACCTGCAACAGAAAAGGCCCTCGAGCCGATGAGTGTTCTCGTCCGGGGTACGTCATAAAGACCCGCTGCAGCCGATCGTAGATGGGCTCGTCGTCACGTCCAAGGTGAGATATAGGCATGACAAGGTCATGAATATACTCCAGCGCGGTGCCGATGTGAACAGCGTGCATCATGACACAATCAGAAAATATCAATGCAAGAACTACACATTAATTTGTTACACAATGAAGTTAGACTTTACTACCACAATTAGGTCATGAATTATCTGGTTCCATTTGGTTCAAACTTATGCACAGTAGCTTAGCTCTTGTAGGCTAGGTCTGCACTTATCTATGATGTAATCAGCCCATTTCTCTGTGTGGCTGTCCTACTTTGTATAAGAAAATGACCATCACTATTAACAGTGGTAAATCCAGGCTTAAATCTAATTACAGACAATGGATAAGTGCCAACATAGTGCTCTAGATTCATTTATAAATTATGATTTTAGACATTATAATGTTTTGTTGATGCCGGCCTCTGACATCCTTTCCTGGTCCTTTCTGTGATCATCGAGCAACTGCTGCCTTGTCGTACCAAGAACCAGTTGAAAGATAAGATCAGTGACACAGCATTCTTTGTTGTCACATCACGTGTGTGAAATCAGTTACCGACTTGAAACTGGAGCGTTTGTCTTCTTCCTTCAAATGGAATCTGAAGTTTTCTCTTCAGAGCAGCATACAATTAACATTACTAACTTAATGACTACGGAATGAGTCTTCATCTTATTGTAAGGGCTCACAACATACTGTTACATAAAATTACACCATGTACCTGGGCCAGTCGTGTTTGATTCTCTGGATTTTGAGGGTGTGTGACAGCTTTCTTAGCCTCCTCAATCAAGTTTGCCGACTTGTCCATGACGTCTCGTGCGTGGTCGACAATCGAGTCTTGAAGCTCACGATCGCTGCTGGTGGCGGCGACACCACGCACGGCACTTGTCAGCACACGCAGCGCATTTGCCGTATCACGTGCCGCTATCCCAGTGTAGTTCTCATTACCCTGCAACATCACCATCATCATCACCATCATTATCATTGTCTTCATTATTATTAAGTGACTTTTTTGTTTTCATGCACTGTGTATAAATTCTCTTACTTACTTACTTACTTATTAAGACTGACTGCAAAGGATGAGTTTTCATCCTGTATCATTTGTGGCTCTATGTCAGCAAGTGAAACGTCAAGATGTATAGCGCATCAGCAAGAATATCTCTAATGTGCAGGATAGACAAGGCCTGATTTGAAAACAAAAATGTTTTAAGCTGGTGGCAGAAACTGTTAGTGGACAATGAGGAGTCACACAGACTGTCTGTGAGGCAGTTTCAGGTGATCGGGCCAACATGTATCACACTGAATTAGAAGTTGGCATCAGCGTTCATGATGCCTTCCCGGTGACTACCTGGTTAATCTTTCAAACACCAAGTACATGCTTAACCAGGGAAACTATAACGCCACCTGCTGACCAAATCAAAGAGCAAGACGAGCAGGACCGAGTCACCAAACTAGCCAAGAAGCCTGTAAGCCTGACTTTCTAGCCATTCGTTCAGCCCTGCGTATCGTCGAGCTAAACATGCAGCCAAGCAGTCAGTCACTCACAGCACAACAGAGAGACACATCAGTGTTGGGAAGATCTGAAGGCAGTCTGCAACCACTGTACTTCCAACACACACTACTGGCTGGGACTACAGTAACTACAGCAGTTGTGAAATAAATTCCAAAGACAATGCACAACATTGCCAACCACCAAACAATAAATGCCATTACCTTCTCTAAAAATCCATCTCAAATCACTAGCCTTACTCACAAAAATACAACAATGATTTTATAATTTTCACAGACAGAATGAAACAAATTTATACTGACTAACCCGTAAAACTAGAGAACTTACATGATACTTGAAAGTCAAAAGTCAACATCTGCATTAAGCAAATACATCACAAAAGTGTATAATGACACTGAGTTTATGTCATCTTGATACATGATAAACAGTAATAAACAGAGATATGCACTGATGTGCAGAGACCCAACCTGGGCAGCGGCTGTAAGAAGCTGTGCCATTGACGATCCAACAGTCTTCGAAGTAGATCCGAGCTGACTGGCTGAGGAGTCAGCGGTCTCGCCAGGGAGTGGCGCAATGCGGCCACTAGCCAGAGCCCTCTTCAGGTCGACAAGTTCCACTTCCAGTACTCGGACCTGCTCCAGAGCAGTGTCTATGTCGTTTGATGTACTGCTAGCCTCGTGCACCTTGGCCGCGGCTGCTCGCAGCTCGGCTAACGCTGCATTGAGGCTCTTTACAGCATTGCTCAGACTGAGTGACGCAGCTGCATCTCCGACTGTTGGAACTGCTGCCTTTCCACTTGCAAGCATTCTACCACACGGCTACACACACATCAAGTGTATATGCACCATGCAGTGAAGCAAGCCCAAGTATTTAATGCAACAATAAATTTCAGCATTTTAGAACACCCTACACTTAGCTGTCATGTCAGCTAAGCAACAAAGTATTGTAACAGTATGCAGGAGTCCACTGAAATTCAGTGTTTGTATGTCATGATAATCAGAAAACTTTTTTATTAATCATATTTGACTTAGCATTTAACAAAAATCATTTACTTACTCAATTACTCATTTCACTTACTCAATTAGTGACTCACTGGCATACGAATTATGTATACATGTTGGCTAGTCTACCTGCTGGCTAGTCATCAACACTGGCAAACGATCTTGCTTTGCACTGTGTTAGACATACTGTCCACCTGCCCTGTACTAGATATAGTAAGTAAGTAAATGTACATTTGTATAGCGTGAATACGTAAAAACACCTCTAACGCACTGTCAATAAAATGCTAACAACAGGCAAACAGGTGGGTTTTCAGAGTGGAAGTTTATGGAAGTTCACCACACAGTCTTTTCCGTATCTTTAAAATAATATTAAGGACTGGCCCTAACCTTAACCCTTTTAATTCTTTTAAGAAATAAAAATAAATAAATAAAGGATTAGGGCTAGGGCCAGTCTTTAATGTTACTTTCAAGCTTGTAAATTGATAAAAAGATACGTATGTTGAACTTCCATGACAGACCCAGTTTGGTCTCACTGCATTGAGTATTAACAGAAACCATTGTAAAATTAGCAGAGTACTTAATTTACTTATTTAAATAACGCTAACAATTATTGACAAGTATGCATGTGAACCTGAAGCATGTCTTGTGCAGATGTCAGCAGAGCCAGCTGTGCACTCTGGTTGTCTGGGTTCTGCATGGTGGCACGCAGCGCATGCACGAGACGTGGTATCACATCGTCAGCAACTGCTTTGCATTGAGTCATCAGCTGCTGCTGCGAGGCCTGGTTACGATTGGATCGACCAGCGCCACCGGCTGCGTTGATTAGCTGAGTCGCTGCCGACGCTGCGTGCTTTGACGCTTGCTACACACACACAAACACTAGATGCTTATCTCTGAGTTTATTCACACCTCTGCAAACTAACATTCACAAGAAAATAATATAACTCGTCACATTCTCCAGTCATACATTGCAATAGATAATGCTTGAACTTTAAAAACAAAATAAACTTTCACAAAAAAAAGTAAATAAAGACGAAATGTGTTATGTTATGTACGCCTGCTTTGATGGTTCATATGTGTCCATGTTCACAAGAATTTACGGCTTATAATGCTTACAATGAGAATAATATCAACTTAGCTGATGTTACCTGGAGTGCAGTCAGTAGTTGTTTACGCAGCGTCCCTGCTGCAGCAGCTTCCGTTGCCAGCCTCAAATCCTCAGCAGCTTGCCGCAGGTTATCAAGCTGCATCTTCTCCTGTGGAACGCTTGCACAGCCCTGTCACAAAGCAACTCAATTTTGAGTTTGAGCTGAGATTTAAAACTGTCAGACACAGGATTTTGAGAACTGACTTAGGAATTACTCTAAATATCAGGTAGGGAGTTCCAGACACTAAAAAGTTGTTGTCTTCATTGTTGTAGTTATTGTTACCAGCAGGATCTGCCCGAAGGGCAGCTCTGCCGGTATTTCGTTTACTCACGGGCCCATTTTGGGTTTTTTTGCCCCGCAGGGGCGACACGTTGCACCGATCAAGGTCAAATTTGGCAGGGAGGTCCGCTCCTCCCTGTCAAATTTGACCTTGATCGGTTCAGGGTTGGGGGTT
>Ga0209145_1000259_pt1 | contig 10765 bp, 9 predicted proteins | sample WorMetfiPIANOSA2_FD_187396 | JGI IMG/M metagenome (GOLD analysis project Ga0209145, IMG submission 187396) | Marine gutless worms symbiont microbial communities from Max Planck institute for Marine Microbiology, Germany - Olavius filocauda... | ecosystem: Host-associated > Annelida > Digestive... | reverse complement strand
AACTAATAATCTCTTTTAATGAATTATAGACTTAATTCATGACAATCTGCTTCAGTGTGTTTGCAGTGCATTTAGAATGTTAATTGTTAACAGATGTCGCAGTCTGGAATTTATCGCATGTTCAAAAGTAAATTGTCAGCAACTTTAGAAGATGTCGATGCTGTAAGTGTTGTATTTGATATTGACCGTCATTTTGTAATTATTTGTGTAATTATTTATTAATTTATTATTAATTATTTTGTAATTATTTATTAATTATTTAAATAATTAATTATTTATTTATTTGTGGATTGAAATATTTATGCTGCTGCATGTTTGATTTTTGTTAACTGTAGCCATTTCAAACCACATAATAGCGTGAGTTGTTTTTGTGTTTTCTCAAAAATAGGAAAAGTTAAATTTTTAATAGACACAAATTCTCACGATCTACAAAAACGCCTGAACTTTATACTTCATATACTAAGAGGATGTAGTATGAGATCAATCCAGTGAATGGCTTGGTATGTGTATTACCATTGTATCTGTGACTTTGTATCTGTGTGTGTTTTCTTTTTCTAGCAACATCTGAGTGAGTTACAAGAGCATCTCGGCCGACCCATCAAGAGCTCACTGTGTGTACCAGTCACTGCTCATGACAGTACTTCAACCCAGTCTGGAAGTAATGAAGTGGTCGCTGTTGCCTGCCTCATCAACAAGCGAAGTATCTTATCACGGTCGGTTCTGCCAACTCACCACCACTACTGTGTATACTGTATATTTTGTTCAAGTTGACACTAGTTGTTAAATTGACCATCTGTTTGTGTCTGTATTTTACTGCCTAATGTTGAAGAATACTAATGCTCACAAAACGCAGCATCATTGTCATGGGACAAACTAATGGTGAGTGACTGTGAGTCTCTTTCAACACATAATGGCTCATTTCGGGAACGAGTCTTTCCAAGCAGTCACTTGGCTGTGGTACTGACAAAGCAAACCTACAACACCCAAGATGTACATCAGAATACACAAGAATCCTCAAAAACTAAACCTAACAAATCCAAACTAACCCTGGTTTAGTTGCCTCTTACGAAATCCAGCCAGGAAATGTATCGGGTCTCTTCTAACAAAAAATACCACAGCTCCTGGAGCCCGCATGGGGTGACAACCAACTGATTCATCACCGGTTATTCCTTCTGCAATCTAAGAAACTGAACCGTGCAAACTATGTTGACTAATTATTATTATTATTATTTTTTTAAACCCTCGTAAAAACGAGGGTGGGAAAAATTAAGAAAAGTACATTATTATTATTATTATTATTATTATTATTAATGGAGGCTCGGGTTACTGTTACTCTGGTTACTGGTTTCTGCAATGTGGGTCAAAAGGGTTGTTGTTGACTACAGAATGGGTTGTTTTTTGACTCTATTTTTTCACTCACAGTGTATAACAGTTGTGTAGTTGTAGTCGTCAGTGTCTGTTGCTGATTTTGAACAGATTGAAACATTACACTCTTAGTAAGATGTTGTTGTTGTTGTCATCTGCTGTTGTTGACATTAATCGCTGTCAGTCGTGTCGTATGTTGAGCAGGGACCAGTTCATAGAGCAGGATGCAGCCGTCGTGACGCAGGTGTTTAAGTACACAATGAACGTGCTGCATGCAGCCATAGCAGTGCAGAGTGAGCGTCAGCTCAAGTTACAGACTGAGGTTGGCCGTGTATTAGTTTGCATTTGTTGCTGAGTTTCTGTTAGTCTTTGGTTCAGTGCAGCTGTTCTTGTGGTTCAAATGTGCTGAAATGAATGACAGCTGGTTATGTGATGTTTCTGTCCTGCAGTTAGGCTTATAGTCTAGGGATGTGCGGAATAGTAATTTTATTTCGGTTTGATTTTGAAAAAAACTCGGATTCAGTTCGGAATTGTTTGGTTTGGTTTGGTTTAAAAAAACTCGGTTTGGTTCGGAAATTGTAGTTATTTACTACTTATGTAATACTTGAGTAGTTAATTTACAGCAAATATTACAGCATTACTGTGCTGTGTTAAACTGTGCATACCAGACTTTGATACTGTTGTTAATTAACTTTGACGTCACTCACAACAACGACAACAAGCAAGTTAAAATCTTTATGCTAAACTCTGTTTTGGTCATGTTTAAAAACGTTCTTTATCTGCACATTGAATTGAATGCAACTAAAGTTATTTTTGTCACTTTTAATTTGAACACTGGATTGCACACAGTTTTTGTTCGAAAACCGTTTGCACGGATGTTCGGATTTGGTTCGGATTTTTTGTGTCCGAATCTTAACCGAATTTCAGTTTTCCACACACCCTGTTATAGTCAGTACTGTGCTGAGACCAGTGGTTAAATTCAGCCGGAATGCCATTCTGGCACCTCTAGCTGGCGTTCCACCACCTCTAGTCGCCATTCCGGCCCATTCCCGCTGAATTTAACAACTGGGACAAGCTCAACAGTCAATATTAACACCGGAGTTTAGAGTTCCACCACCTACTTTTGAGTAATTTAACCACTGGCTGAGACCCTGTTGAATTTAGGTATTTGTAAAATATTTTTAAATGTATATTTTAATGTAGAGTCTGCTTCAAGTTACCAAGAATCTGTTCAGTCATCTAGGTAAGCACTGTATTTACAAGCATAACTTTTCATATTCATCTTGCACAGTATTTGTGCTTTATTTATAAAAATGACTACTATTGTGAATTTCAGTCATGGGTAGTAACAAGAACATTTTTTATTTTCTGTGAAAGTTGTTTTTAGGTTCTTTGAGGTCATGGTATCATATGCCACTGTTATTTCCTGTTATTTGTCCTTTTGTGGACTGATTTTTGACAATGTTTGCTCTGTAATTTTGCTATTTTTAATTTCTTTCTTTTTAATTTTTGGTCTTAATTGCATGTAATTTTGGTGCTTGAATTTCAGTTCAGTTTCATTAATTCATATTATTATTATTATGTAAAATGGAGTTAGGTTGTGGTGAAAGTGATGTGTGTGTAATGACTGCCAAATAGTGGGTTAACTAGTGGTTAACTTGACCCTTTAATGAGACTTTAAATATCCACAGCAAGGAACCATTGTAGAGCAGTATAATGTACACTTTGGCCTTTAATGCATGGGCCATTTGGTGTACTAACGAGGAGACTGTGTTCATGTACCTTGCTGTACAACCAACCCATTAAGGGCCACTGTTCATATTATATAGTATATGGCACTAATATGGGTGGCATTTAAACAAGTATTTGTCAGTGAAATACTGACGAAATATTGTCGCTGTTTTTAATTTGTTGAAACTGTAATTCTCACTGCACTTAAAGGGTTTAAATCAGTTGTAGATTGCACAGGTGTTTGATGCAGTTCTGACGAACAGATCTCAGCTGTCAACAGTTTTGTGTCTGTGTGTGTGTGTGTGCGTGAAACAGAAAATTTGCCTTGTCTGCTGAAAGAAATAATGCAAGAAGCAAAACGACTGACAGATGCAGAATGGTGTGTAAATATTTGTTTTGCTTTCGTTGATTTTTAGTTTTGTTATCAGTAATTCAGTATGCAAAATAAAATCATTGTAACAACTGTCTGTTGAATGTCCCTGTGAATGTCGTTACAGAACCAGTTGTTATAATGAGTTTGCGTTGTCTTTTTACGAAATTGTACAACTAGAAATCTGAATAATTAACACAATACAGACACTTGCACATAGGTTTGAGGTAATTTGGTGTCTGGATGGCTGGTTGACTGATAAACGTGATTTTTTGGCACACAGTTTTTCAGGACCTACAAATGGCCTGAATCTGAAACTTTGTATGTGAAGAGCATGTGGTATGAAGTCGATGCTTTTCTTATTTATTTGACACAATCTTTATAGTGTATCCAAAAATGTTTTTAAAAACATGTAATTTGATATGATTTGCTGGGTGGTCCCATAGCTAGCAACATGTAAATTAATGCAACATGATGAAGTTGTTTGCTGTGCTGTGCTGCACAGTTTTAGTTGTTTGAACGATGCTGTTCATGTGTGTGTCTGTGTGTGACAGGTGTTCGGTCTTCCTGTACGATATGCGACTTAATCAGTTAGTTGCCAAAGTATTTAATGGTGATGTCACTAATGGTGATAGTCGACCGGTTAGTGAGTTCTGTACTTATAGTGTTTTGTTTGTTTGTATGTAATCAGTGGGAGAGTTTAATGTCCCACTCGACACATAATAGGTCATTTCGGGAACAAATATGTTGACTAGGGTTAGGACAATAGTTCCATTGTACTATCGCATTGGACGATAGTCGGACAATCGTGCAACAATCGTCCCCGATTTTTTTGGCCGATAGTTTATCCGATGGCATGACACTTTCAGCAGACCACTTTTAAGCTGAACTGGACACGATTTTGTGTCATTCATAACGTTCTTTCTAACTCTTTGCTTTTGTCCATAATACTTTCCAGTTTTTAGTTTCATGTTTGCATTCATACGTCAGACTTAACTTTTGCAGTTTTGCCTGAGAAGAGTGAGAACAGCACATTAACACCATCGCTATCGCATCAGCCGATTGTTTTGACCGATAGTATCGACTATCGGACTTTTACACAATTGTCCTAACCCTAATGTTGATGGTACATTTCGGTGCTGTCATGCTGTAGAGCTGTCTAACAATAGCATATAGTTTGATATTTAGCGTATTTTTTCAATTAGAAATATCTCCGAATTTGTAGTTTTTATGCTGCATTTCATGATGTTTTGTTATTTGGCATTTTCAGAATAGCTATGACGTCAGATTTTCTGCAACTCTTGGAATTGCTGGACATGTTGCTACTACAGGTCAGTAATTCTAACATAGTCAGTTCTGCTCTTACTTAACACAGATAGTGAATGTATAGCACTGGTAGTTCCATGTATATGATATATAGCATAAGGCCAACAATAAGGCAGTGGATTTGCTGCAATATTCAGTTACTATGCACTCAAGTGGGAGTGACAAGGCTTGAGTCAAGTATGTACTCCAGCTGATCTGCTGAGAAGTCATTCGGGATTTGTTCACTGGTGTCTTTTATTTATTTACAGTGTAAATGTTTTGTATACAACTGATATGATCGTGATCTGTGGCGAAGAGATGTGTATGATATTTAATGGTGATGTGTGTAGTGAGTGAAGATGTTATTACTGTTACTTGTTTATTGCACTCACGTGATGACCATTCTAATGATTGTATAGGAGTTGTTCTGATTTGAATTTAGTACGTTAATATTAGAAGTTATTTGCAGCAGACTTGCTAATATTATTTGCCTTTGTTACTGCTTTGACACCAGGAAGACTTGTAAAAAATTTTCACTGCAGCAGGATTCTGCTTAACTCTCGGAGAACATCAAAAGATTCGGCCATTTAAACAAAGGCTGAAAGTTTGTGTAACATTGTTAATGTTTGTGACAACTGTTACTGCTAAGTAATAATATTTTGTGATTCAATCACTTCTGTCATTCCCGTTGTGTACTTATTTTATTTTTAGCAATTTTCAGATTGCCTTTGTTTGCCAGTGCCTATTATTATATCTGTGTCTTGTCTGTGTTTATTTGATAACATTAGGTGAAATGCTGAATGTGAACGATGCATATGCTCATCCCAGTTTCTTTAGTGGCATTGATGAAATGACGGGCTTCAAGACGAGGTATATAGCTCTAGGAAACTTTTTATAGGTTTTTATAACTGATACTTTAATCAACTAATACTTGGAAACAGTGCGCAAAAATATTAGTATTTGTGTGGCTTCATACAGTGGTCATCAGCATGGTTTCCTTTTCAGAGAATGTTATCGACTGAACTTGATTCGCAATTATTGACATTTGTATTATCGATTTAAACTCCTGTATACTATTTATTTTAATGGGGTGTCCTCGGCCATTGCTGATTGATGGATTATTGGTCATTGTACATGTTATTGCTGTTGTCATTATATCGTCATGTCTATTTTCTTTAAATTTTAGTATTGAAATGTAAATTTCAATTTTGTGATATATGATTTTTAATGGCTGATTTGTTGATCAGGAACATTCTGTGTATTCCACTGAGAAATGCAAAAGGTATTATTGTATTGTGTTGTTTCGTTCAACTTATTTGTCTGTGCATGTGTAAATAATAATTATTTGCCATCGTTAAATCTTTTACCAGTCAAAACATCACATTGTAGTATTTTAAAATTAACTGACTGAGGTTTCATGGCTGATGTTGGGTGACCTTTGTTTAAATTAAACCCATCAGTTTTGAACCATTTACCGTGTGCTATGATTGCTGTAGAAAAGCCTCAGCTGATTTTCTATTTTATTACATCACATAAGAGTGTAAAAATATTTAAATTAGTAAAATTAAGTAAAAGTAAAATTATTAAATGTAAAAGTGAAGAATAAACAGGAATTTTCTGTACCAAAAAATGGGCCATATAGAGATAATTTGAGATTAAAAAATAACCTTTGCCTGCTAGATAGAATGTGGCAAAATTATGTGACTGTTGTAATATTATATTAATTCAGCATGTATTATGTGTATTGATGTTGAATTATACAGCTTGTGCAGTGAATAATGCATGAAGTTTGCCTTTGCAGAGTTAAGACAATACCTGTGTACCTGTGATCAAACAGGTGAAGTGGTTGGGGTGACGGAACTGTGCAACAAGAAAGGTGGCGGTCCGTTTACTCCCTGTGATGAGCGGATAGCTCAAGCGTTTTCAGTCTATTGCAGCGTGAGTGTGATCCATGTAAGTGGATGCGAGCGCTGTTCTTTGGCCGTCAATTTCAACAGACTCAGTTTGTGATTGTCTATCCAGTTATTGCTGTGACATTTGGAAATGCAGTATATCGTACTGTCTCCAGGACTCAGCAAAATTTACCTGAATTATATTGCAAGTTGTTATCATTGCTTGGACGTTGTTGGCCTGTTCCATGTCTTATTTATGTATACTGAAGCCTATTAGATGCTACACAGTTTGTGATGTCAGTGAGCCTTAAATGACTGCTGCTGGTTTGTGTTGTATAGAGTTTATTGTATGCTACTGCTCAGAAGTCGGCATTGCGTTTCAAACTTGCCAATGAAATGATGATCTATCATATGAAGGTGAGTTGTAATGCTGATGTACTGTGGTACTGCAGCTGCATTATCAACATAGTGCAGATTTTGAATGTTCTGAAGCCATCATAACATGTTGATATTAGAGCATTCTGATTCAGAAAAAAATATTCCGATTCGATTCAATTTTCTGAAACGAATCAATTTTTTCGATTCGATTCAGCACATCACTGTCGTATAGGCTACTATCAACTCTACTCCGTCATCATGAGTCACTCTCACAACTTCACAAAGACGTCGGCTGTGACGTCAGTTATAAGAACTGAGCAGAGTGCTGTTATATTAAATAATGTGCACTGTCAGGTGTTGCACTGCGCTGTGCGAAATACAACGGCGGAGTATGGGACTATGCCATGGCGTATGATCATTGATCAGGCAAATGCAGCGGCTGAATCGAATGGCCGATTTTTAACAAAATGAATCGATTTGCCCAAAACGAATCGGCAAATCAATTCGAATCGGAATGCTCTAGTTTATATCAGTTGCTATACATTAATTAATTGTGAATGACAAACAGGATAGGACATGTTTTGCGGCATAATAGGTTATTTTGTAACATTATGGAAGGAAGAATGATTGGTAAACTGACGAGCGGCAGGAGAAGTTTACAGATGTTAGAAGGTCTCTATGAGAACAACAGGTATAAAGTTTTGAAGAGGACAACAGAAGACAGAAGTGCATAGAGAGACAGCACGAGAAAGAAAGTGCCAAAAACCTGCCGTACAGTAGACAACTAAAGAAGAAGAAATAAAAACAGAATTAAACTGGAAAATAAGAGTTTAATAGCTGCAGACACACAAACAAATGTGGCTGAAATGTTCTGTGCATTTATTGTATGATCATTCTGTTTGATGCATATTCCTTGTCCAGGTAACAGATGCTGATGTCCAGCAGCTTCGTGAGGCTACTGTTCCACCACCAAAGGCATTTCTTGATGACATGGAGAGATTTTCATGCATACCTCGTAATATTAACAACGATGACACGCCGTTGGTATGTTCTTGTATAGTGTGGCTGTATGTTTAATGTCTATCTACCAATGAGGCTTGCTCTAGCTTTGTACAAACTTTCGTTAATTGTGCAAATTAATTGTTGTAGCGTGTATTAGAACCACAGTATCTTGTTATCTATTTCAAGTAAAAAAATTTCACACAGTGGCTTCGTAGCTATTGTATAAAATTGCAATTTATGGTTTTTGACAACATTATAAGTGAGATCAGCCATGGCTTGCTTAGTGTTAAGATGACCTTTATCTGAAATATTGCTGGTGCTGGAATGGTATGCTAAATGGACCCGCATGACACACACAGACTCAGCCAGTTGGATAGGTCTCAAAGTGAACCGTTGGAGACTGCTGGAGTTTATTTTTACAGGCCATGTGCCCTTCCTGACACTCAACCAGCTGTATTACCAGCTATGTGACTTCATGCTGTACCTGTCTCTTATAGGTCTCGACAGTAATAGAACTTATGTCATTCTCATGCTGAACTGGGTTCTGTTACCACTGAGATCCATATAAGTCATTAGTGGCATCAGAAAGGCATCCGACCAAAAATGCTTTGGTGCTCTAGACTAACTTTTACCTCACGTGCAGTGCAAGCCCCCAAGTGGAGAAGTCTACTGTTTGACAACATTGTAAGCATTTGTATTTTTTTAAAGTTACTGGCTTGCATTTGTATGTTGCAGGCAGTTATCAGCATGTTCCATGATTTAGGCTTCGTTTCTCGACATCACATTATTCCTGATCATTTAGCACGGTATGTAGCATTCTGCTGTGCCACTGCAATGGGTAGCACAGTGAGAAAACTGCTATAGGTCCAGATGTGTTTACAGCCAATGTGTGTGAGTTAAAGTTGAAAATAGATCTAGTGTCGGAAAGTTGATAATTGTAAGTAGCAGTAACAGTACTTCGTGTGCTTATTAACCATCCTACAGAAGTGGTCAACAGAAACACACTTACTGCTAACTTTCTGAATGATTTAAATTGGTACCATTGTGATTATTGCCCTGCAAGTTTGTAAACAACAGCATCCACACAGAGAATACTAGAATTATTGCAAGATTGTCGGCATGATTCGCTGTAGTGAAATGTACTGGAAAATATTTTCGCTAAAAATTTGTGGTTGTTTTTAACACTTGCAAAATTTTTAGAATTAATGGCATACTACAGTAACCTGTCCTGGTGTGCACTGGACCTGGCATGTTACTGGCACGAGTCTTGGTTCAATCACCAATTCTGGCCAATAATTTGTATGTTCAATTGTTCATATGTCTCAGCAATGGAGCAGCTATAAGTCTTGCTGATGTCATTTGATGTAGTTTGGTTTTGTTAGGTTTAGTTTTTGGGGTTTCTTCTGTATACCACTGGGTTTCTCGTGTTTAACTTGGGTGTTGTAGGTTCGTTTTGTCAGTACCATAGCCAAGTGATTGGCTGGAAAGACTCGTCTCCGAAATGAGCTATTATATGTCGAGTGGGACGTTAAACTCTACACACTCACTTACTCTGAAGGAAAGAAAAAGAAGGTGCACAACTGTTAATATGTCTGCAGTAGATGTTAGTTTTGTTGATGTTGAGCTGGAGCATCTGACTTTTGTAGCATGTTAAAATTGTCTGTTGCAAGGTTTGTTCTGATGGTGAAGAAGGGCTACCGCGACCCACTGTATCACAACTGGTCGCATGCTTTCTCCGTCACGCATTTTTGTTATCTGTTGCTGAAGAATGTTAACTGGAAATCTTACATAGAGTATGTTCCACTTTTGCCTGTTGATCTCTCAACAGTGATCTGTTTTATGATTTAATATCAACATTTTATGACATGTAGGTGTAGGTGAGCACTGGAGAATTTGGAAATATGCAAATGAGTTTGATGTATATGAATATGTATGTATGGTACGTGACATGTATGAACAGTGGTGGATAGCCCACCATTGTGTATGAAACAGTGCTTATTATCTTAAAAGTGATTTTTCTGGTTGACACCTCAGCCTGATATTTGATCATTTGTACATTTGAACATGATCATTTGCATATTTTGACACCAGTTATTTGCAATGTTTAGCTGTATGAAATATTGACATTTGTTATTTGATTTTTTTCTCGTACTAGTTTCTTGCTGTCACTCAGTTAGATGATATTTGATGTCTTCTATAATTGGCTCATGCTTGCTGTGTTGGGTATTTTTCTAGTGACGTCGAAGCATTCTTGTTGTTTGTGTCTTGTCTTGGCCACGACATTGATCACCGTGGCACCACGAACTCGTATCAGAAAGTGTCGGTAAGATTAACTCTGTGTGAACTTGCCAGTCACCACAGTGGAGTGTTCTTGTGTATGGATTTCCTGTTGGTACATGTGTAATTTTTGGTTTCTTGAATCAGTTCTCGGCAGAGATTAGCATGTGTGCTTTTTATCTCCATTATTTCTTTTTCATTTGTATTTTTGTGTTTGAGACCTGTGTTTGTTTTTCAGTGCAATGACAGCTTCATTTGTATGTTGAAGAACTGTTATTACTGCTGGGAATGCAGCTTGTTATTATGTAACTTTGTGCAGGGTTCTGCATTAGCCGATCTCTACAGTTCTGAAGGCTCCATGTTAGAGGTTGTTTATCTCTTGATAATTTGACATCATCATTTGTATGACTATCTGATGTCACTGCTTGTGACTTAGAGACATAAC
>Ga0209145_1000258_pt1 | contig 10768 bp, 4 predicted proteins | sample WorMetfiPIANOSA2_FD_187396 | JGI IMG/M metagenome (GOLD analysis project Ga0209145, IMG submission 187396) | Marine gutless worms symbiont microbial communities from Max Planck institute for Marine Microbiology, Germany - Olavius filocauda... | ecosystem: Host-associated > Annelida > Digestive... | reverse complement strand
ATAGGCATTTAGGCTACTGATATTTTATCAATTGTTTTTATTTGTTCTTAGCTGGTCGGCTTTTAGCTGTAAGCTTCATTGTCTGTTATTATTATTATTATTACGTGCTTTAGTCCCACGACTATCGTCGGCATGAGTTATAGCACTATCCTTTACTATGGACAAATACATTTATCCAGAGTTATTTTCTAAAACGTGAGTTTCAAATGCTAATCACATCAGAATATTTATCATATAAACCAACATAAAGTGCTGTAAAGATTAATCACTGTTTTATCAAGCCTCACAAAAGAGCAGATAAAATCCCTCAAATATATTCAGTGTCATGCACTCCAGACAACATCCCATACGAAGACACATGTTATATGCTTAACTCATCTCCGTTGCCTGGTTGATGGCTTGACTTACGTAGCAAACTGTTTAGGCAAGAGTACCATATTCTACACTAACTGCTACCTGCAAAGACAGACTTGCCGATTGCGATCAACGTAAATATGTCCAACAGTTTGCACTCGGTCAAACTGCTATGAAAACTCTCTTATTCCATATGCACTGAGCCACTTGCAGATTTAATGTAGTATGTATGTTCGATCGTTTGTTTGTATGTTGCTTACAGGTACGTTTTTATACTAATCCAGCTTTTGGCTGCCAGAAAACCAATAAATGTTATGTTTTTATCTCATGAAGATACACACATACAGAACCGACATAAAAACACTGAAGCGCACATGCACTGAACACCGACACTTACTTTAATGACAGTGCACATTGCTGTTCACCAAATTTGCCACGAACCAGAAAGACATTTTCTGGCATGTCCTGCAAAGAGTTGACAGCCTCCTGACGCTCCATGTTACCAACAAACCTGGCAACATGAAATTTAGATAAAACTTATAAGTATTATGCAGAAGACTAAAGAATTCATGTTATCCATTCTGAAGCATTAACAGTATTAGAACTTCAGCTCAGGTGCCATAACATCATAAATAATTTGCTGTGTTTCTGCTATTTCAATATGCAATATATCTCATGCTACAATTATTCAGTTATTCACTCAAGTAACCAGTAAGTAAGCAAAAACTATAAAATATCTAAAATTAGAACAGTTAATACCAATACCAATACCACAGAACTTGTATGGCGCCCTTTACAAACAAAATTCGGCCAAGGACGCCTGACAATAAAAAAAATTTAAAAAAAACAGTTAACCAAACTTAGATCTTTAATACCTTCAATGACAACTGCTACATAAATTATTTATTGAAAAATCAAATAACATGAAATATTAACTACTGCAGCCATTTTAATGTAAGTGGTTACACTAGTGATCAATTTCAAGAACAGTTGTTGACCTCATAATAAAAAAAACTGCATTATCTTTAATGTTAATCTGCTGAGCAACATAACTGATATAATGCACCCTAGACAAAATAAGTACCAATAGCAACACGAGTTATCATGCAGCATATTCCATTCAGAACTGTTAATCTTATCTAACAACAACTCAGCAGAATCATCATCATAATCATGCATTTGTTCCAAAGTGCTGAGTACTGGGTATTTAATAACGTGAAAAATAAGTTTTAAAGTACTGTTTAAAAATGTCTTTAGAGAGCTCTGAGCCTCTTAGATAATCAGTAAACTGTTCCAAATTCCAAAATGTTTCAGTTTTCAAACGGAAAGTGAAAGAATGGCTGCAGTAGCAGCAAAATCTCAAGTCATGCAGTTTGTACGAAGCATGCAACAGAGACAAGCATGATTACCAAGGACGACATTCGACGTCATTATCATCAAGTACGTTCTCAACAACGCTGACAGGCGAAGCTACCGAAGAACAGCCAGGTGAGCCAGGTACTATTTTCTCATAGTTATGTCGAGAAGTTGGAGAAGGTAGCTGAAATCGTAACACAACCCCAAAAATAAACTGATTTGTGTTATTTGTATGCAGGCTTAGTGTGACAGTTCAGCGGACACTGTCATAATTCCACACAACCACGCAGTGCAGCATTTGAGTACACTGAGGCAAGTCAGCCCATGGCAGAGTCTAACGTGTCGCTCAACTGAAAGCACCAGATATCTTCATGGCAGCTAAACTTAACTTAGCCATTATTCTAATTCTAATAATATCCACCAATCTTTTAAAGCTCCACAAGCATGCCTAACCAAATTTCTAAATGGGTGTATTATTTATTACATTATTAGGGGCAACATAAGCACTTACATTCTGTGTATATTCTGTTACTACAGAAACAAATGCATTTATGTAACCGAGTGTTTATGTACAAAATCTGTCAAAAAACTGAGCTGCAGAAATAACTAATAAATTCCTGATATGTCTTTTACTCAAACAAAAAGAAATGATTTGAGTTTTTACGACTCAAGAATTAAAATTAATGACGGTAAAGCAGAGTCTTCTTGACTTTTTAATCAGCTGCCACAATGGGAAACGTCTTATAAAAGCAATTACTGACTTGTTCATGATTCCATGATTACATAAAAATACTGATTACATGCAGACAAAGAAGCAGCGACATGCAACAGGAAAAATTAATGCTAACAATCCATGCAACAAGTAAGTGTATCTAGTTTCATATCTATTCTTATCCATCATATCATAAAAACAAACTTGAATGTTGTTTATACCCCAAAAGCATGCCATAAAACTAATTCTCAATGATAATCGGCCGGCACATCTGCACTTCAGGCTAACATACCATGGAAATGCACTTAAAGGGTCAGATGAACTATGAAATGAATTTTGTGCAGGCAATAAAACTGGTGAGGTAATGGCTGGTGAAGCCGGTGAAGCACTTGGAACAGAGCGACGACGGCCTTCCCATGAAGATGGCTCATATGAAGCTACACGTTGCTACAAGTACAACTGCAGATGCTTTTTACAACAATATAATACACAAGACACAACAATAAGTTTGTTAAAAAGTAACAGCAATTTCCAGCCTTCATCCACTATCAGACATCAAGATATTTGTCAGGACAAACACTAAGGCTGTTAAAATTTTTCCTAAAAAACTTATATTTTAATCCACATTTTACAACAAATCATCCCACGTTTTCAATATGACACATGCTAAGTTACACTCTATACATACTGGTCTGCGCTGGACAAAATTCCTCGGAAAGAAGCCTTCTCGACCATTCAGATGACCCTGACAATGCACAAATACCTGTACTGGGTGCAGCATAAAAATAATCCCCTAAGAAAACTAAAATTTCTAGAAAATGATGACGTACATTTTGCTGTATTTTTCATCAGTTAATGTCAAGATGTATATCTGCGAGATGCATAAATTTTAACATATTCCATTCATAAACAAAACTATGGCTGTGCAAAATGCAAAGTGCCATTTTGTAAGTGAACTACAACTGATTAGTTCAATTACAAGAAATTGATACTGTTTAAATTACCCACATTGACGCTAGTAACATCAATTCAGACAGCATGTTTGAAATGTCCACTGGCTGTTTTTGCATGCCTGGAGACTTTTGTGAAAGGACAGTATTTCTGCATTAGCTGGGCCTTGAGGCAAGTCAGCCCAGATCACTTGCAGAACGTTCTTCACCTCCGAAGTGTTGGTCGGTTTTGGTGTGTAATGTTGGTACATTTCGAGCATCACAGCCCATATTCTTTGCTGAAGTAAGTAAATTTGTAAATTTATTATGCAAGGACCATCAAATTGAGTTTATCCACATTTTTGGTACAGCAGTTGTGGTAATAGTGAGTGTTAAGTTGTAAAACCATTTTTCACTTTAGACAGCTGTAACTTCATTTCTGTCTGAATATATGGATGAAATTTTCAGGTAACATTGCAGGTTAACATCTCTTGACAACAAATGTCGCAAATCTGAGTAATTTAAATTACACCGTTCATGAAAATTTTCTTAATAGATTACTTTTATGCCACACCCTGTATATGAAGTTTCAATACTGTGTCAGAACCGGATGATGTGTAGATTCAGAAATCATAATCACAAAAAAATGAACTTATAAAACATTACATTAAGTACCTCGAAAAAATCTCCATCATCTGCATAAACATCAATAATACTGCCTTTCTCAAATGTCAGTGGAGTTTGGTTGCCGATCGGTGGAGGTATACCTTCATAATTAGATATTGCACAAAACTTGCCTGCAACAGTTAAATACATTCTTCAAAAATGTGACAGACTAAGCTGACTACTTGTCATTTTTTGAGTGCATGTTATTATTATTATTATTAAATATTTTACGTTAAATATTTTCTATGACTAATATTTTATATGATTAAACAGCACAAAATGCAGTAATGTGCACGTTAAAAAATGAGATTATAAACATTTACAACTTGCATGTCAGTTGTTACATATGATGACAAAAGTCATTATCTGATGAGTTGAACTAATCACACAAACACGAGGACAGAAAAAAATGTACAGAGTGTAAAATAAAAAAATCAATTGCAGAACAACTGTTAACATTAATAGCTAAGAGCAAGCAGGCACCACAGTTCACCACCAATACAACAGCAGTAACATAAGTAACATCACATTATTTGTAAATTAGTCAACACACACTGATTTGTAGAAAACAGACAAAACGACCTCATGGCAAAATCTCACAAGAAACAGAAATGTGTAAAACAGTGATATACATTCTAAACGACATAACTGAATGACTGGCTTGATTCTGCAAAAAGTGCACGCTTAGTGCCAGTTGTTGCATTTCACTTTGTACAAGATACAAGATAAGACACTGCATGCAATGTTTTATGAAGTAAGAGAGTTTTTAAGAAGTTTTAAGAGAGTTTAACAGTGTAAAGTCCTTCCAGAGTCACCCAGGCAGCACTGATCTCCATATCTTTAGCCCTCAGCCAAATATCATGTGCGGCATGAAATACATTTTCATGTACGTAAAAATTAACTCCGCAAGCGTTATGTCACTGTAAAAAATATGGACAGACTATGATTTTTGCACACATTGACCATTATAAATTAGACCATTGCCAGAAACCCACTTTGGTAGAAGCCATGACCACCATACTGTTAAATATTGGCCACGCATCACTCAAATACTTCTTTACAGTCCAAGCTGACAAAAAAGTCACTCATCAACTCTGCCGTACCTTTCGGTATGCGATTAACAACTGTTCTGGAGAATGACTGAGACTTTGGAAGACGATGACCTGGTGTCTTTGGAGGAAAATGACCTTGTATCTTTGGAGGAAGACATGTAGGCGGCCCTGCAAACAAACACCATGTTAGAATAATGCTGCAGAATATATAACAATTAACTGAATAGTCATTTAAATGTTAACGTCTTCAATTTAATTTTGTTTGACGAAAAAGTTAGCTATTAATATCAACAATTAAAACCGATTATAATAAAGCTATCACATTACAATTATAGCTAAGTTGACTTCTGGTAGTCAGGTTTTAGGATGTGTTCTTTATTACAATCACGGTTATAGAAACAATTTATAAAATTATTACAATTTATAAAATTATTAACAGTAAATATTGTAATTACAGCATTATTATGCATTATAATTTTACATTATATCATAATATTATATATTATATTAAAACATTACAATCCTTATAAGTGACATATATTTATTAAAAACGTTAGACAACATACTAACCTGCCATGTCCTTTGCTTTTGCCAGACATTCTTTGTGAACTGCCATGTTTGTTTCTAGCACAAATCAACAGTTATCTTAATTACAATGCATAATGTAATCACAGTTATTCAATGACATATAAAGAGCAAATAAGAAAGCAGAATATTATGCTAATGAGCTACCATGAAAGTATTTAAGTCCCAACAGAACACACAGATGGGCAGCAGCAACTTTACCTTGTGACTTTGACCTTCTGCTGTAGAATGTTTTATGCTTACAGCACTCTGTGTGCTCCATATTTCTACCACGTTTAAAGCAGGTCACACAACTGAAATGAAATTGAAACAAAACAGTGTTGTTTCAGTTTTGTTTCAGATGCTCACACACGTGAAATGAAAGTAAAATAAAACTGAAACAACTGTAAAACATTTTGGATTTGCTTCACAGTTGTTACAGTCTCATTATCATATTTATTTGCATGTCGGAAAATATGCAAATGCCAAAACTGTTTCAGGAGTTACAGCCAATCACAGACTAGAATGATCGCGGTAATTTTCCGATGACACCATAGACATCATGATTAATATTCATGATGTCTATGGACGACATGTACGATGATGGAATGATTGCATGTGCACCAGTGTGCATGCAGAAAGAAGTTTGAAATTGATACGTGAATTTACTTTTAATTAATTTGTGGCACAATCAACCACCTTTGTTGATATACATAAAGTTTTGATTTGCATCGAGCTAGGTTGCCACTGAGCCAGACAGGTAAGCAAGCCGGCCCCGCCCACTTTTGATTTGTTTCAGCATTTTGTTTCACATGTGCGAGATGCTGAAACAAAACAATTTCGTTGGTGGCCGCCTGAAACAAGCAAATTTTGTTTCAGTTTTATTTGACTGTGCAGCCTGCTTAAAGTTCATACAGCCATTCATTCAGAAGCTATGGCACGTTTCCTGTCTATGGCCTCGTCATTGTGACCTCAAAATTGGTCTATCATTGGGCTTTTTATTCTAGATGCAGGCACAGGACAGAAAGACAGACAAATGGACTGCAATGCATAATGTGGCAGCCTAGAGGAAGGGCCACATAATTAACACAAATCAAAACTATAGCAACAAGTACACTTACTTAAGCACCGATATCCTTGATAGAAATTTCCTCTACAATAACAGATGCATGTAATTAACTTATAATATATATTTCAGTCATGTCTTTTTAAATCAGTAATACACTGACTTAAATGACATGAAGCAGACAACAATCATTATTCTGTGATTAGTACTGTTCAAAAGCAAAAGCATTTTTATGATAATGATTATAACCAAAAATAGAATACTTAGATTAACTGCAATACATAATTATATCTGAAATCACTGGCACACATCTATATGAGTAGCATAAAACATGTTGAAATAACGCATCACATTACGTTTGATCATTTGTAATTTGTTACACAATAAACATGTACGTCACAAATCTACAAAAACAATGTTTCACAGAATGAGTTTACATTTTCGTATTACACTCTAATTTCTAATATGCCATACTGCAGTGTTAAGCTGGCAAATCTGTTTGATTAACACAGTGACGCTGGGAATAAATACATAGTCTGCGATTCGCCTCCGGGCTGACTTAAGGAGTGTTTTAAAGGTGTTTAATAATAATAATAATAATAATAGTCGTAGTGGCATACATACCGTAGCAGTTTGCGGCACACGTCACATATTGTTGGTTCACTGAACGTGGCCATGTTGAATTTGTGCAAGGCGTTCTGTGCATGTTCTGGCATTGTGTTGTTCCTGTTACGCACAATGTGCCAAGCAATGGCTTGTCGGCAATGACTTTATACACAACCAATACATGTTGTTAAGCACATCTCTGCCGTAACAACTGTAAAATGACTTCGTCAATGGGATTCTCAGCACATCTTCAGCAGTGTGCCATGATGGTAGTTGACGACTTATTATATTAATTGTATATTTTTTCTTGATTTTCTGAAGATTTTTCAAATAAAAATAAATAGGCATCTACCTCATACTACGTGCTCTTTGCACACAAATTTTCAAATTCAGGCCTTTTGTTGGTCTGGGTAAATTGTGTGCAGAAAAGTTGCAATAATCAACCACTGACTGTGACCCATCCACCATCAGATCAGCAGTTTGACATGCCACAGACAACCGTGTTGAGGAAAATCCTGACGAACTGGTGTACATCTTCTAATATCCACTGTGTCATCAACAAAAACTACACAGACTTGTTTATATTATATCCTGATGCAGTGTTGCCTTCAATGCTTCAATACTGTTGGCTGGCCTGTAAAAATACTACTCAAGCAACATCTATATTTTCTCACAGACAAATGGATAACCTTAGTAAACCTTGAAAATGGCTGCTAAAATGGACGTGTACTGTATGTGTAATGCAGACCCAATTCTACAACCATGACCTGCACAGGTTCACAAGTAACATAAAATTACCTAAATCATGCTGTCACATGTAGTCTACTGTTACACCATTGTTAATAATTTTCATTATATACAGTTACTAACTTAGCCATTTTTATTGCATCTATCCACTTCTTTCGGACATCTTCCTTCTTTGCTCCAAACATATAAATTTCATTCGTTGAACGATGAGTTACTGTAAACCACACGCCATTCTACAGACACATTCAACACCCACCCTGCACTTCTTATAGGCATTAAGTATACTGATATATACTTTAATTCGAGAGTACATGCCAAGCACTATAAAACTGATTATTCAAAGGTTTTCACTGAAATTACTGCTTATAATATAAGTTAGCAAGAAGTGTAAAAAGAATACGTCTTATTATGGCATAGCATGACATTAAAGACTGTCAGGTGAAATCAGTTAACAGCAAGTGCTTTTAACCCATCAAACCAGTTCGTGGTCATGGTTATGGAAATCTTGTCATTTTTACTAGCACTACAAAGGGTCATTCACACCGTTAATAGTCACGTATTCAATTCACACAGTATTCTAGATAGTTATGCCAATCAGCTATACAGGACATCAGCTTCAGCAGCTGAGAGAATGGAGTGGGCAGCTCAATGACCCTCGGCTGTTTTAAGAGATCGATGACAATAACTGTAGTATTCAATCTAGTATTTAATGGCCACTAGGTCCATGAACAACAATCACAATAGCTGAATAAACTTTGCTACATTAGTACAACGACTACTTATCAGATAACTATGTTCTCATCACATACCCAGTCTTTCACGCAAGTTTCATCGAGTTCACAATCTCCCGGTACAAATGAAGCATAGAAATCATGGACATCGCCCTAATAACAGGCAAAAAAGTAAAAGTAGTTCCATACTCAATATAAGCATTGTGGCCGGACCTGACGCTGGTCTCAGGGCAGTCAGCCTGTAGGTGACACAGTCATAAACCTGTAGATAAGCCGCCATTACTTTCCACCAGGCCCACAGTTACCTTTCCAGCCACAGAGCATCACCATCCTTTGGCCTACTGGCAAATTATACTGCTTGGTAACAGAGGCATGTATGTGAACAACTTGCCAGGACAGATGGCCAGGCGCTGAATCTTCAAGCTCTCAATTGCTAGTCCAACACCCTAACTACTACACCACCACCTCGTTGTCTAATAACAGACAAAACATTATAAATATAGCACTGTGTGAACAACATTAGAAATTATTTGCCAAAGTTGTAAAACTGTTCTAGCCAAATGCTACAAGTGAAAGAGATTTTACAACTACGAGCAACATGATGAAGCACAACCAGTAATAGTCATCATTCATTTTATATTTTATACCAAGAATTACATAAGGCAAATAACAAACTGCATCGACAATCTGCCTTTCTAACAATGATTAGAGGTACTGAGCAGAATAGTGATGACAGTGGGGGTTAATGTGTCCGACTGTTTCTGGAGTGGCTCACCGGGTTATCCTGGACTAAAGGGCTGTAAAACGATTGTTGTTGTTGTTGTTGCATCAATGTGCAATTGGTATCAACAAGTGCATTATTAAATGTTTGCTAATTTCCTCAATTTACTGCGGTCAAAACAATGAGTTAGACAGTCCTAAACTTGACAGGGGTGTATTTAAAATTACAGCATGTGCCATGTTCCAGTTTACTGTTCAGGTGTGCAAATTAATTAACAAAACAATTACTTATTAAAGCACATTGGGAGCATTCATTTTTGAGTTATCATGGGGACAGACAGACACACGGACACACAGACAGATGCAGATGAACTCCTTACTCCCACGACTGTCATTGGCATGAGTAAAAATCAATTGATTGCTTACTTTGCTTTTGCAAATGATCACCAGCTGATCAAGCACAAATACATGCCTGTAAAAATAAATCACCAATAAAACAAATACAATCTACCTCATATTTACTGATGTCAAATGTCATTAGTGACCATTTATATTCTTAACAAATGGTAATATTTTTCTCTACAGTGACAACTTGTTTTGTCATGGACGTTAATATAATAATAATAATAATAATAATAATAATAACCAGGCCAGGTGCAGCAGCCAAGAAGGTGGCATAAAACAAGAGAGACAAGTACACAGGCTCGCCAGCACCGATATTTTCTACCTACTGTCATTCAGACAGCCAGTACATAGCATGTCATGGCTATAGAGAATCAATACAGGAGATTAACAGGCACATTACCATCATCACAGAAGACACAAGGGAACCAAAGTTCTTGTTCCAACGCCAGATAGAGAATGAGTTGTACTTCCAAAACATGATGACCAATGAATGAAGTGCCATGGCTGCCACTCACACATTGCTTACTTTAAATATTTATGCCTGTGGCTTTTTGCTGGTGCACAACATCAAAAAATAATAATCATTATTATCATTATCATCATAATATTCCTTAAGTGCCATAAGGTTCTAACTTCAGAGGCACTGGCAACGGTTGAGTTAGTTGGAAAAGGACAGGTTGAACAGAAAAGTTTGGAGCCGAGATTTAGAAACTGTCAGATAGAGGCTTTTGAGAACTATCTAATGCTGTCCGCACATGTACAGCAGAAATAAAATAAACAGTCGCTAAAATGTTTTAGAAATGTTTTAGCGTCATTTGCATTATGCAAATGATGCTAAAACATTTCTAAAACATTTCAGC
>Ga0209145_1000256_pt1 | contig 10780 bp, 7 predicted proteins | sample WorMetfiPIANOSA2_FD_187396 | JGI IMG/M metagenome (GOLD analysis project Ga0209145, IMG submission 187396) | Marine gutless worms symbiont microbial communities from Max Planck institute for Marine Microbiology, Germany - Olavius filocauda... | ecosystem: Host-associated > Annelida > Digestive... | reverse complement strand
AATCCAGAACTGTCTTGCTCGTGCTGTTTTTAAAGCCCCAAGTTCACTCACACCACTCCTATTCTTAAATCTCTACACTGGCTCAAAATCAATCAGCGTCTTACGGTATTGAGTATAAAATTTTTTCTCTTACATATAAAACTCTTACTACTGCTCAACCTGGTTACCTCCGAAATTTGATCTCTGTTGACTCACCTCATATTGAGACTCGTTCTTCTTCTTCTGTTACCCTCTCTCGACCATCATCATCTTCCTCTGTAAAAATCACTGACCACTCATTTCGTTATGCATCTCCTTGCCTTTGGAATAAACTTCCTACCTCATTCCGTCAGCCTAATCCTGATCATTCTTTTTCTCACTCTTCTCAACCGAATTGTCTAAGCTCATCTGTCCCATCATCACCACTGTCATTGTCCATCTCTCCTACTCTTTTCCACTCTAAACTCAAAAGATAACCTTTTCCTTAATACCTTCCCGCCATAGACCCCTCCCCTTTACGGACTGCTCAATGGTTTTCTTTTTAGTTTTTTCCATTAACCTTTTAGTTTGCTTCGTGCAGTAGACTAAACTGACTTTCTGTCGATTTTTGATTGCACGTTAAACATTTACATTTTGATTCTGATTTGATTGATTTGATTATGCCACCACTTTGTTAATGTGTTATTATTATGCTGTAATAATTTGTTTTTGATTATGAGTGAGGAATGAGTAGGTTTAACACCCCACTTGACACATAATGTCCCTTTATGGGTCATGTTGTATTTTTTATGTCATTTAAAACAAGTTTGACAGACTTGGAATTTGACAACTGCCGCCTGTCTGCAGTGATTAGCTGTCTCTTATATGTCGATAATGTGCTGCAGTAATTAGAGAGTTTCTATTGTTGTCTTAGGATTCTGGCAACGTTGCGACATCCAAACATCGTTTCTTATTACGATTCATTTTTTGATGAGCACGAAGAGCGACTGTTTATAGTTCAAGTAAGCTTTGCATATTTTAAGTTTTAGGATAAGTTTTGAGTTGTCTGTTATTTGTAGGAGAAGCATTGTTAGTGCTAAACAATTCTGTTGCCTGCTTTTACAGAGCTTTGAATATCTCCATTGTCTACCGCTAACATATGTTTCGGCACTTTTTTATTTTCACAATTGAAGACAGTTAATTATAAAGCTGCTAGTGTAATTGGTCTGACACAGTTTGTATGTCAGTTCATTACTTGTTGACATGTAAGTTCTTGTAGTTACTGTTCGTAAATGAATTTGAATTCCTGTGTGTGTGATTAGGATTATTGCGATGGTGGAACATTGGAAGATAAGATCCTTGCAGCTGCAAAGGTTCGTTTTGTTATGAGATTCGCTGGATTACTTTGGTATTTATGCACATTGTTATCTTTTTTATATGCATATGGACAATGAAATTGCACATTGTGTGGCTAGTTCACAACTAATTCTCACTTCTGCCGATGATCGGAGACATTTGGAAGCATTTATGCACTGTACTACCACCCTAGGATATTGTAAGGACTCCACCTTGACCTTCGACAGCATCTGCACTAAAGCTGATGAAAAACTGTTCTCCAGCATCACTGGCAGCTGTCATCATCTCCTGCATCCTCTTCTTCCCCCGCAACATGAACAACATTATTCCCTCCGTGATCGCTCACACAACCTCCAGCTTCCTACTCGCACATCCAGCTTAAAAGACAATAACTTTTTTATTCATATGTTGTTCAAGGACATAACTTTTACTTGTGCATTTTGTCAATGACTTTATTTTATTCTGTACTACAGTATACTTAACAGTGGATTGTCTCTGATATTATTAAAGCATAATGAATGAATGAATTTTCTAGATGGTAGTTATTACATGTAACTGAACCGTCATACAGCTGGGATGTGTTTTCACATAACACAAATTTTATTATTTTTTTGCCTTATTATTATTATTATTATTTAGATTGTTGTGTAATGCATGTTGTTACTGAAATTATGTATTGACTCCTGTTTCCTAAACACTAGTGTATTTGTGGTAAATGTCAGTTTATTATTTGTCGGAATTGTTGCGGAATTGTGTTGCAGAGGAAAGAGAACTTGGAGGAAAAACAAATAATGCAGGTAGTTTGAGTGATAATGTACCATTAAACTTATAATTTATTGTTCTTGATGTCAAAGTGTTCAGTCAGCATTGATAAAATCAGTTTGATAAAATCTGCAGCATTACATTACAAGGGTATTTGTTTTTTTTTCGTTTTGAGCACTAACTGACTGCGACTGTTTATTTTATTTCTGCTTTACATGTGCGGACGCTTGGTGCAGAAATAAAATAAATGGTTGCTAAAACACTGTTTATTTTATTTCTGCTTTACATGTGCGGACGCTTGGTGCAGAAATAAAATAAATGGTTGCTAAAACACTGTTTATTTTATTTCTGCTCCACATGTGTGGACAGCATAACTGACAAATAATGTTGTGTGTTTGTGCATTAGTGGTTCATACAGATAGCTATGGCTGTACATTACATTCATTCACAGAAAATCCTTCACAGGTTTGTATGCAATGTGTACTGTCATGATCCAGATCTGGCCAATGACTAGGATTGTATACAGTGTGTGGGTGACAGGGTAATACCACCTTTCCAGGTTTTAGAGAATTTTACTTAGCCGACCAGTTTGTCAATTTACGAATGGGATATTCAGAGTTGATGGATGCAAAACATGACAAGGCATCTCTGCATTTCGCGGTACATTGACAATTCATACCCTTGTAATGGGTGATGGTGTTCCATGTGTCATTATGGCACGTTAGAAATTGTCGGTTTATTATAATTATTATTACTATTATTATTATTATTATTATTATTATTAAAAGACATTGTGTTTCCAAGCTGCTGGAATGTGTGAATGTTCAGTTGGTTATTGGTTATGATATGTGTATGAATGTCACAGAATTACAATTGTTTTGTAATCGTGTACCAGCAATTATTTTAGACAATTGTTAAAAATGAACTTATTTAGGTGTTGACTCTCAGCACACACAGCGCAATATAGATGCTTCATGACTCTGCACTATGTATAAACTCACGATTGATTGACAACAATAGTTACTAACAACAATATTCTCGTCTTCAAAATTACCCATTATGTATCAAGTGGGACAACGAACTCTAACAACAGTAACTCACTAACAACACTGACTGGCGTTGTGTCATTGTCTGTGGCACACAGTTATTCTGAAGGCATTACAATGATTACACGTTCTATTTCTGCCCATGGGGACAAATATGCCCCTCACAAAAAATGGCATGTTCCAAAAAAAATTTAATAACTTTCTGAATTTTTGTTGGTAAACTGCCTACTTTCAATTTCAAGTGAATATAACACTACATTTTATGTACCTGTTTCAAACCAACTTAGAGTGCCATAAAAGAAGTGTTTTTGAAGAACAACATCCAAAAAATATGGCTCCATGCAGCAGCAAATAACATTAAATTTATCGTTGTCAAAATTATGGGACAAATATGTTACTCTGCATTAATACTGCTTTACAATGTAATTTATGTGCCAAGTGATGTACTTGATAATTCACAGAATATAGTCATCATTAAGGTACAAAAGAATGTTGTAATTCTGTGCTAAAGTCTACTTTTGAGTAGCTAACATATCATGTTGCATTATAGTGAGAACTGTTGTTTGTTTTTGGTGCAGAGATCTGAAGACACAGAATGTGTTTATGAAAAAGAAAGGCGATATTTGCAAAATTGGTGAGAATTTATTTTTACCATGTGATATCATTTTAGTACAAGACAAAGACTTTTGTTTCTGTCCTGTACAGTAGCATGTAATGTGTGCTTAACCCAGTACTGTTGGTCAGTGATTGTGTGCAGGTGATTTGTGCTTAACCCAGTAATGTTGGTCAATGACTGTGTGCAGGTGATGTGTGCTTAACCCAGTAATGTTGGTCAGTGATTGTGTACAGGTGATTTGTGCTTAACCCAGTAATGTTGGTCAATGACTGTGTGCAGGTGATGTATGCTTAACCCAGTAATGTTGGTCAGTGATTGTGTGCAGGTGATTTTGGCATTGCAAAGCGAATGACTGCAACAATGGACAGAGCATCTACATTTGTTGGTACTCCGTGCTGCTTGGCACCAGAGATGTGCCAGGACATTCCGTACTCTTCAAAAGCTGATGTTTGGGTATGTCGTATGCACACACACACACATGCACAACTGTTAAAAAATGGATATTTTCCAGGTGTGTTTGGGTAGCAGGTGGTCTTCCCAGAGGTCTTCAAAGGAGTCTTTGGAGATGCTGGAGTAGTCTTATTATAGTCTTATATTTTTGCAGGCCAGTATGTAAGAGATTAAATTCTCGCTTGGAGAGGTTAAAGTGTTTACTGGAGCCCATTTGGAAGCTAATGGCTATAGCCAAAATATATTAGCATGTACTGAAAAAAATTAGGTGCAGCAGCTTGTTGGCATTGTGGTAAACAAGAGTGTCATTATTTGAAATGTAAATGTGTCTTTGTGAATAACCGTTAATAACTTACGTACAAGTTTGCAATGTGCTGAATGTAGGCACTGGGCTGCCTGCTGTACGAAATGTGTGCGCTAAAGCCAGCATATGATGGAAACAACCTCATCAGTCTTATATTCAGGATAGTTAAAGAAACTCCAAAGGTACAGTTATCATTCACAAGCATTTCTGCCCAGCGTTGCTAGTTTTTTTTAGAATTTAAACTGGATAATTAGTGTTGTATTAGAAATCCTGGGTATTGTGGTACCACCTAGTAAATGTTATTGCATTGCAATAACATATACTAGGCATTTTAAAATTATTTTAAAACTTTTCAATTACTTTGTAAATTACGTTGAAATTTATTTTGATCGTTGACAGTGATCTTTCCAGATTTATTTATGCCTTCATGCAAAGTTTGATCCCGCTCGGTTGCATGGTTTAAGACACACAGACACACACCAAGACAGACACACAGACAAGTCTTCAGTTATAAAATAAAAAAGTTAAAGCCCTGGTACTTGATATAGCGCAGTAGCACTTTACAACCGTGGAAGTGGTGGCTGATCAGCACTGGCTATAGCACTGCAGCGCAAGCTAGCGGCACCCATTGCCCATGCAACAGACTTTGGACCCACAGTTATGCAGCCAGGCATCGCTACGCCCCAGTCAACCACACTAGGCCTTCACCCCGTAATCCATGTACCTAATTACATGGATTGCTACTCATTTACCGACCCCTGAGTGATGGATGGCTGAGTTTGTGTTATGTATAAGACTGAATCACTGTTGTCCTCAACAATGTTTATATACTGTTGCTGCGAGAATATTTCTTAATATGATGTGTTGGTATTGTTTTGTTTGATTTTTAGCCACTCCCGGATCATATTCAAAAACCGCTGTGTGACTTAGTCAATCTAATATTGGTTAAAAACCCCGACGAACGACCAAGGTCTGTTGTCATCTGTTCATCACAGTGAACATTCATTATATTATGTACATTTGTGTAAATGTCTGTCTTATTGTTGGCTTACAATGTGATAGGCACTGATGAAAAATTACCATTCAACTGTAAATTGGCTACTGTGGTGCTTCCATACTGTTGATTAGGTGTCAGGAATGGCATTCAGCATGTAAAAATCCCATTCCGGCAATCCCAAAGTTTTTCCTAGGTAGAACATTCAGTGAGTCGGCCTCGTCCATTGTGACCGTGGAAAATTGGCTGGTTCAACAATTGCCGAGAGTGACATTCAGCAGTGAAGTGAGAGCAGGAGTAGTGAGTAAATTGGTGAGTAAATCAGATACGATTCTGAGACTTCAGACTGAAGCTGCTCATCAGTGTCTGAATTATTGAACGGATAAAACTGATGCTGATTACCCGTAAAACTACTGACGATGTTTGTTGCGACTGTTACTGATAATTGCAAAAGAGAAAATGATACATGTCGGATATATTAACACAACAGTTATACAGGCAGTGTAAAAACATTATGTAAACCGAAAACCTACAATACTCTGACATTCTCAGTAGTGGCTGAAGTTTAAATTTGCTTCAGTTTGAAACGATTCACTGTCACGTGCCTACTATGTGCACATGTGTATGAGACTTGCACAGTGTTTTGGATTGTGACTGTTGTACAGTGTTGCACAAATACTGCAACTGGATTATGTCAAGTCAATGATCGCCGACTTTGTGACACATAATTTGATGATGAAAAATGTTGTCAGTTCACCAGCTTTAGGCAACTGCAGGTAGATGAATTACAACTTCATTTTTATGTATGCTGCCTGACTTGTAGGAAGTCTTGGTTAGTAATACTGAATGGATTGCATAATGTTAAACCAGTGTATCTGTGGTATGCAACGATGTTTTGTTGTGGTTACACCAATTTAATGTGACTGTCGGTGTCACACAGCAAACAACATGTTCTTAAACTGAGTCCTTTTCTCAAATGATGCAAAACAGTCCAAGCAATTCACCTTTTTTGGATCAAAATAATCTGGGTCATGTTAGGCGATGTTATGTAAATGCAAAACCGTGAAAACCATAGAGTGCATGGAACACGACTTCACCCAGATCATTTTTGTTAAAAAAACACGTTAAAACAAACCACTGCAACTGTTTTGCACCCGCTGAGAAAAAGAACATAAGTAGAGTGATTGCACGGTGCTGAGTACGGTTTAGAATGACCTCTCCAATGTTAACTGCTGTTGTAACAAAACTGTAAAACACAGGCAGCAAAATGTATCATATGCATGTGTGTTTCGGATGCTTGAAGGTCGGAAGCTGATGATGAGCAGTCTTCCACGTTGACACAGATGAACGTGGCACAGTTAACTGAGGCTGCAGGTGATCTAACAGTTGTGTCACAATACAATACTGTTTATTGGAGAGGCTGGATTACTACAATACAACATGGATGGTTATTATTATTAGAAAGTAATTAATTACTCATGCCGATGGTAGTCGCGTGAGTATAGCGATCATCCGCCTCTGTGTGTGATTTTGTGATTCTGTCCGCATGATAAAACCAAAATGGCTGAAAAAAATCACCAAACTTGGCACAGGGATAATCTATCACGATGCCTTGCCCACCAATTAATATTAGGTCGAAGGTCAAGGTTAGGGTTCTGCAAGAATTATTGATCCTGCTACAGGTGCTTCTACATGGGCTTTTGGTAATCATAGATGTGGAGAAAATAATGTTAATTTTTACTATAAATGCAGTTATTACTATTAGTCATATTAAATTAATATGAGCGGCCGGCGTGAGTTATGCACCTCTATCTAGTGCTCCTCTAGTTACAGTAATGTGTTACTGTTACTTGTGATGCCCAACACTGCTAGTACTGATAACCTTGATATGTAACTGTGTTTTATTGCTGCAAAATTCCTATTTTTTCTGTTTATGTTTGTTGCTAGTTTTGCCAGTCGGCATATGATTTGCTGATGCAGAGATGCTTTGTTACTATAAAATAGAGACAACACAGAACCGTTTTGGTTGATTTATGACACTTGCTGTAACAGTAGCAGCATTGGTGACATTACTGTCAGAAAATAGGACTCAACAAAGCTGAATGTAGTCCTAACTTAATGAGAGAAGGTTGAAAACTTAGCTTCATGGCTTAGATCGAGTAAGTTATGGATGTGAATAATATACAAGATTTGAAGTAAGGAGCGAGTCACATACATACAACAAGCAGCAGAGCATGCTAGATACAGAAACCAATGCTGAAAGATCATCCATTCAGCCACAAGTTAAGACGGCAGGGACAAAAAAGATATTCTGAAATTTATAGCTGTCACAGTACCATGATGACAAAGAGATTAAAATATGTAGTATGCACTAATAACACTTAGAGAATAGTATTGTTACATATTGTATGCTTCTATGAGAATGTTTTTTGACTGCCAAAGGTTGATATAACAAGAATGTCAAATTGTCTTGCCATGTGTTTGTATTTTGTGCCGATTGTAGACAGAACATCAGAGAATGTGAATGCCGCAGAAACGGCAGAATATGAAGACGACTTTGAGCCGGAAGAATCAGAGAAGTCTTCAGTTGCCGAATCAGATGATGGTGAATACATTACGTAATTGTAAGAAAGAAATATTAGTGTGTGTTTCTGCATTGATATTGTTCTCATTTAACAAACTAATATCGTTGAACATCAGCGTGTGAGTGCTGTAAAATTAATCATGCTGCAGTGTTCACTGTTTGATTTCAGCAAATTATGATCTGTAATTGTATTGCATTTATACATTACTCTGCTTAAATTAAAGACAATTTTGTTGTATTACAAACTACAGAGGACAATGGTGCCTATGACTATTGTGATGACTTTGAGGAATACACACCTGAGCAGGTAAATGACCATACTTATTTTGTCCTTGCCATAACAGTATCTATACAGGAAGTTTGTAAGAGCAGCCGTGGCCTAGTGGTCAACCTAGGTGTGCTTTTCATTGAGATCTATGAGCCACTGGTATTGCAAGGAAGGCATCCAGCCAATACTGTTTTAGAAAGTCCCATCTCAGACATATGTGTAGGTCGGCATGTCTCGGCCATTAAACAGGGTTAAAAGATGTTAAAGAATCTTTTTAGGAAGTTACCAAGAAGCTGACTGCTGATTAAGACAATTTCATGAATATTGATGCAATATTGATTTTGAATTTGCTATTAGAATATTATTTACTACATTGGTCAAAACTGTGAATGTAAGCTGTAGTACAGTGCAATGGTGGTGGAATGGTGGCTTCAGATAAGTGAGCAATAAGAGAATTTGTACGCAGCACCTTAAAACACAAAGTTACTGAGCACTGACTGCAAACAAACATGTTACTGACAACTGTTTAAAATAGTTTCATAGTGTGACAGTTTAAAATAGTTTGTTAGATAGTACATAACTATTTAAATAGTATTTACTATTTAAATAGTATGCAACATTGGAAAGAATATGTTTTCATAGCAAAAGCACTGTAAATATTAGTGTATAATGGCATGTTGTCATTTGAAAGTGAAGTGATAGCCATCGGTGCCTTTGCTGTAGCACTGTCACAAGACAGATATTCACAGTATGTTGAACTGTTGAACTGCAAACAATACATGTAATTGTATACTGTGACATAAATTATGTGAAATATACTGTTGAGGTCACGTTCTTGAATTTGACCAAACATTCAGACTTTTGGGACGAATGTTTTTCACATATTGTTATACTTTTATAGTTGCTGCTGTGTTGTAGGAAATAGAGGAACTTGTCAGTCGGGCCAAAGAGGTTCAGCAGAAGGCATGGAATGCAAGTGATGATGTGACTGTTGTCGATGATGGACCAGTTGAAATTAGACAGTTGCTAAAGCCGTATGTGTCGCTGTTTTATTATTGCTGTTAGGTGTTTTATGGATGTTTACAAATATCATATGAATGAGTTTGAGGCACGATTTTGCTGGTCTTACACTCTGTGCAGCATTATTTCAGGTGTCATCTATGTAAACGTCATACAGTACGTCCCTCGATGTCAAGGGCGTGTCACAGGGGCCACAGGATATTTTGGGGGCCATGGCCACCCATACACACGCGGCATGTGTATGGGTGGCCATGGCCTACAAAAATATCCTGGCCCCCAATGGCCCCTAAAATATTTGTAAAAGGCAAAAAGTTAACTACATTTACTAAGTGCAACAAGAAAAGCTGAAGTTGTGGAAACTCTGTTTGGTTTTTAGTGTCCTCCAACTTTGAAGGTCTGGAAATGCCTCTTACCCCTCTGGTTTTTAGTGTCCTCAAACTTTGAAGGTCTGGAAATGCCTCTGCTCTATGTTAACTGCATGAGAATTGTAACTGTAGTCTCTGGTTACGTTTCTTTTGCCAACTCCAGTAGCCAGTAATTACCGAATGCTGTTAAAGAAGTGTTTTCAGAGTGCTATTGTATGAAATGGAACATCATCTGACTTATGGCTGTTGATTTGGTTTCAGTCACTGTGAGGCTGCTGTCGGCAGAGATCGATTTGATGCAATTGTGTCACAGATTAACACTGCGACGTGAGTAAACGTCTTTGTACTAGCATACTTTGTGTGTCTCTGTGTCTGTATTAGTTGTTGCTTGTCAACATCTGACATTATAATTGTCAGTTATAATGTTGGCTGGGCTTCAGGATCAGCATCTGTCCTGCAAAGATTTCTTTGGAGATCTTCAGTGGACCACTTGAAAACAACTGGGAAAATTGCCCTTAGGCCTCATTTATACTGATGTGAATTACTCACTGCGAACAGTTCGCGTGTCCATACGCACGAGTAGTTCGCGAATGCCAATTTACACTGACACGAGCAAATTTAATGTGGGAACCTGTTTATGTCACTGATAATCATTGCATGTTGTGTTAGTGTTTCAATATTTTGCTAACATTTCATCAGTCTAATGATTTCCAAGCGAGAAAGTCATGTTGGTGAGGCGCAGGAACATGCATATCCAATGACACACTGAATTGAGAATGCTTCTGTTATGGCGAAGATATAAGTGCCGGCATGTATGGATTAATGATATAAGTCTTATAAGATGACAGCAAAGAGACTTCAACAACTTGTACCAAGAGCTGAGGTGAGACAATAACATGTTTGTGAGAGTATATGCAAAAAAAATTATCAAGAAAGCGACACCACTGCAAAAAATACTAGTCTGCAGCTCGTCGTACCACGACACCGGCTCACCACACTCGGCCGTCGGGCCTTCGCTGTTATGGGTCCGACGGTCTGGAACTCGCTGCCAGACGAC
>Ga0209145_1000255_pt1 | contig 10783 bp, 6 predicted proteins | sample WorMetfiPIANOSA2_FD_187396 | JGI IMG/M metagenome (GOLD analysis project Ga0209145, IMG submission 187396) | Marine gutless worms symbiont microbial communities from Max Planck institute for Marine Microbiology, Germany - Olavius filocauda... | ecosystem: Host-associated > Annelida > Digestive... | reverse complement strand
CCGGATTTAAGAACCACTTAGGGCCGGTTGTATGGTTCTTAAATCCGGACTTAAGTAGCTCTTAAAGTTAAGTGACGTTGGTGCAACCGGCCCTTAAGTCTACTGTATATGTTTTTTAATAGGAGTGATCGAAATACAGATAATTTATTAGTAATAAAACTACTTTGCTATGAAAAGTTTAGTAGAGTTCGATAACAAAAACTTACCATAGTCTGAATTGCAGAGTAGCTATCTCGCCTTTTGTATGAAAGAGCTGCTCGTTTTACCTCTCTTGTGCAGCACCTTATTGGCGGCTCTTAATTCTTCCCACCATTAAACAATCTACAGCAGGTGGAGAAAAAAAACTAATTTTTTTGAGTGAATGATGTCCACTTGGGTTTGCCCATGCTTTCATGGGGCATGGCCCTTCTTAGACACACCCCTTCATACATGTTTAGAGTACCATAATGCTGTTGATACACTTGTTGTAGCATGTATCAATGAGGTGTGCTGCTTAAACTCGTAGCTGTTAACGTGTGTTTGTCATCTTTATAGCTGAGCTCATCTCTTTTGACTCGGCCATAATTATGGCATTTAAGCTTGTATGTTTGCACCATATATTAACATCACTGTGCTGATTTTCTTTTCCTGTTGTGATTGCTGTGTGCAAGGCAAGTTTATCTTAGCAGTAGATTGTTGTAATGGTTTTGTTAATGGTAATGGGCGTGACTGATTGTCAGTGATGGTTCAGGGTTTTGCAGTTGCTGAAAGCCTTGTATGGAATGATGCTGATAAAATGACTGACTAACTGTATGGCCAGTTTGACTGATGTTGGCCTCGTTGATGTTACAATGTTTGATGCAAGTTCCATTGGCAGATCCAGGAGTAGCAGTTAGGGGCACAAGAAGTAGGGAGGGGTATTGTCAGAAGTTTTTTCCAGACTGTCAAAATGGTGTTATTATGTGCAATGTTTTGATGACAACATGCTGTTACATCACTTTATGACAAACATTCAAACACTAATCGTCAAAGTAATGGCAACATTTCAGGCTGTATGGGGTATGGCTGAATTGGCCCTTCCCTGGATCTTTCAATGGTGAGTTCTCTTGCTTGTAAATACTGTGTGGATCCACTGGTGTATGGTGGACATTTCAGTTTTGATAGTGTGAAAGTCTAGTTTCCTTTGTTTGTGTTTGTATGTGTATATTAAAGTTTTACAGATTCATACATGTTTTTATTTTTATTTCAGGCACCATGCTATCAGCAACTGTGCGACTTGTGCAACGTCTGACTGGTTTTGAATTAGTCAAGGACAACCTCATTTTGCAGCTGAATGCCATTGGGACCATTCATAGATAATATACGAATTCCTCAGCACAGCTGGGTCTCTTGACACATCAAACTGGGTGACTGAGTGGGTGATTGGCTTTTGTCACTGCTCTCAGAATCTACAAAAGGCCTGAAATTCTAACTTTGCACACGAACAGCATCTAGTTTCAGCAAATTTTTACATAGATGCAAATTCTCGTGTTGCCAGCTAACAACCTGCATCGAATCTGGCAGCTGTGCTGAGGACTAAAGTGACGACTAGCCAGTAGTCGCCATACTTGTGTGTATTTTATTTAAAACATTTCTGTCATATCACTGATTGCTTGATGACAGTCAGGATAAATTAATAACAATTACCTTGTCAATAAAAATATTTATGTTCTTGTCAGTAAAGCTATTTCATGACAACATATACATTATTTCAGCTACATGCACGCAAATGATTCTAGTTGACTCAGTTCTTCCACTAACGTGAAAAGTCACAAATACAAAATACATGCAGTTCACCAGTCACGAGAAAGACTATGCCAGAAAAGAAAATAAAGTGAAAAATGACTGAAAACAAAACAACCCAAAATATACTGAATACACAGTGACCACTGACAAATAAACAATCCCAGTAACTACAGAAAATGTGAAAATTACTGTTAACATCCAGCAGTATACAATTAGACAAAATAACATTCTTGATGCATGATCAATATAATGAATGATCTAAAGAAATCAGTCAATATAAATGTATAACATGACGCTGACAAACTTTACAATTGCATGTATAATTGTATATGTGCACTGGAACTAGGATGATGCTGACTACAGGCATTAAAATTACGTTTCTATCTTTGCAAAAAATTACTGATAGTCATGATTACACTGTTGTGTGATAGATGCAAACTACCTGCATAAAATCTCATTTTTAAAATCAACAGGTTTTTCTGATATCCTGAAGACAAAAGAACTGTCACTCCGCTGTGTTGGTTGATGTAATACTGCTTGACCGAGTAACATAAGCTTATGCTTAGATCAAGTTTTGATGGAATGTAAAATTGAATCCAAAGAAACGAGTATAAATAACAAAGGTTTGATTAAATATTACAGTGATACCTAAAATTTCACATCTCATTTTGATAATAATGAACAGAATAATATTAAAAGTACAACAAATGCAGAAAGTTATGTCTACATGCGTTATTATTTTTTACACATTTTAAATAAAATGGGACTCGCTGACCCAACAATATCAAATGAATACACACAAATATCACCTTGTATCCTCGGACTATGACAATCTTTAACATTATAGCTATATCTTCAGTCAACACTTGTACCATTCTGCACAATACAATTAAAATGCAGCAAACAGAACTATTCTTGATGCACGCACATCACTAACAGTTTTTTTGTTCAATATGCAGATGCTGCAGTGAGGATGACAATAATGTATGCCTATGAAATATGTTATGCAACTTCGTATAACAATACTTGGTGCGTATTTTCCATACATCACATGAACAGACTGCGGTTCAGCAGAATATCACATATAAACAATTAATGTAGAATATTTTCATCCAGCTTAATATATATTATATATAATATACAGTACACAGTATTCCAAAATTAGCGAGCCCCTTACGTCACTTTGATGTAGTTCTGACATTTCGTTTGCAATTTGTAAAATATTTTAGCATGTGGTATGAGAAGTTTGCTAGCTTTACATTCTGTTATTTCCCACTGCATCTAGCACTGCTCTCTGCAAAGGTGAGCAACATGGGAGACCTGCGTCAACGCATCCATACTTCATACCAACTTGGTCAACGTGTTATGGACAGAGCAGTCCAGGAGTGACATATTCGTCTACGGACTTGTGTGAAGGCCAAAAGCAAGTTACTTTGAACAGACACTGTAGACAGACAGTGGCAATGTTGACTTTAAATGTTTACGTCATCCTGCTGTAACAGTTTAGACTGTAAAGGTTGTCGTTTTTGTGTATTGGTACGTTTACGATTTTGCAAAGGAAAGTAAGTACAGCGTTGAAATGGGGAGGAAAGCAGAAAACCTTTTCGTTCACAACAAATCTCTGCCCAATTTGCTGTAATTTCATGACAATGGTAAACTAATAACAATTTTAGAACGATGCGTTCACGAGGCTCGCTAATTTTGGAACACGGTATATACACACACACACACTTGACTAACACTGAATAGCAAATGACAGTAGCAACAATATCTGTATAGGAATGTCCACAGTAGCCTAATAATAACTAAGTAATCAACTGAACATACAAAGCATCTTACTATATAAAAATAAAAAAACTGTACTGTGTCCAAAAACCTAGCCAGCCACTCATCCAACATGCCTGTATGCCATACGGTACTTGTAAAACAGCTGTTATGCTGGACTTAATCACCAGACCGTGAGGAATCTAATGTGAATCCTATTAATAATTTATAACAAAAAACGTAATGCAAAATTTCAGTGCTGACCAGCATAGTTGACTACGGTAACACTTGGTATAGACACTGACTAGTGGAATAAAAAAAAACTAGGGACATATTGAACACAGTTTAAGCATGAAAACATCCTCTGGAATTATTTCTAATGCTTTTTCCATAGTGTGGTAACGTAATTAAGGTGAGGTGGCAGAATATATAATGGTAAAAACAACAATAATAATGATGTTCTTCTAGACAGAATTTCCTGTTGTAACGGTTGATAGTATAAGACAAAAAGGTGCATGACAAAAAGGTGCAGTACCATGAAGTTACGTATATTTCCAAAATACGATTCAGATTTTCGTAATATCAGAAAGCTGCTAACTTTTCATACATACATTACACAAGTTGTGAACGCAGCTTTGACATTCACACCAACACTGCTTCAAGGATAAACACTGTACTAATAACAATTACCGAGTATTAACAATGATAATAATAATTAATGCACAGGAATTTGTAAATTACTGGTGTTAGCCGAGTACTGGTGAAAGAGAGTTGATGTAAAGGGAGTTTCGTACCAGTACCTTCCTTCAGAAGTCGTTGGATAAAGGAAGAGGTTCACTGAATGTTGGTTAGTGTTAGGGACAGCATCTAGCCACAAAAAAATTCACCAACCCATGAGAAATCATGGCAGTCAAAATCAGAGTGTGTGATACAGCCTGAAGCATCATGTAGGCAAATCTCCTACATCATTAAAAGAACAGCTGGGAACCTGACCAAACTGCAGGACAGAAGTTTTCTGTTATTATAACGAACTGAGACCTGATACACTGCAGGGAAGTGAGTGAGTAAGTGTGTAGACTTTAACATCCCACTCGATACATAATAGAAGGCACTCATATGAGTTTAATAATCCCACGCCAACGACTGGTTACTCCACCTAGCAAATGTCAATGAATCACGGTTCTAGTATGCAAAATGGACTTATTGGCCCTGTGACCTCGACCTTTTAACCCCAAAAGCATATCACTTCAAGTATATCCCAAGGTCATTCCCTATACCAAGTTTGAACACTTTAGGATCATTTGTTTCTGAGTTATGCTGCGGACAAACAGACAGACGAATAAACAGATGTCCTACCCATGTCGATCGACAGAGTCAGCATGGGTAATTACTATCAAATTATTAAGCACACATCGGAACAGGCACAGACAGGATTAAAAAATCACTTAGTACTTAAAAATTAAAAACCACACACCATCATTGTGTACCACAGCCACAAGTTACATCTAAGCCACTTGACCGTTTCCAAACTAAGCACGAGGTTTTGAAGATGAAGCATCGTGCATGCTGAACATTCGTCGTACAAAATACACTTGAAAGATCGATGTAACAATGATGACAATGCACAGCACTATTGACCACAGCTGCACGTCTCTGTTGTTGTTTCGTATAGCATACCAATCTTTCAACATGTGGCCACGAGTAATGGACGTTGACTTCTGTGCAACGTTCATATTCTTATTGACTTTGGCAAGTATTCTCTAAACCATCAAACAGTAATCAATTAATCACCACAATGCAGCTGCTGCAGGACGCACAACCATATTAACCACAACTACAAACAAGACATTATTCTAGGACAACCATACTGTAAAACACTTAATTTTCGTGTGCACTTAATTTTCGCGAATTTTGTAAAATCGCAAAACTAAATACCCGCAAATTTTTATACCCGCAAAATTAAACTGTTCCCATCATTAAAATCTCATCTGCATAGAATACCCAAATTTTCCCAGATTTTTCTGGCTGTAAAATGTAAACAATAATAGTAATGTCGTGTCAGTAATCAGTATTACAAGGTTCTAGTCCTAAGAATGGTGTCTTGATTTCAGTACTTTTATCACTAGCTAATTCTAAATACTAGTATAATAAAACTGCACTGTTAACATTTCACTTCCACATTTTCATATACAGTACATGTATATTTACACACAGTGGAAGCAGTAACAGATGTCAGGAAAAAATGATTAAGCAAAATGCTGTAAAAAGCAAAAACGCGAAATTAAAATGCCGCAAATTTTCTACACTTCAAAAACGCGAAATTAAGATGCAGCGAAAAATAAGTGTTTTACAGTATTACAGTAAGCTGTAACCAGAACCATCAAAAAACGCTCACCCATTGTCATCATCATCAGTTTGGTTATGGTAACTCTTTATTAACCTTATTAATCTCCATTTACTACAAACCACCATCTTCCTTATTTAATGCAGACTTCTCAAATCAATCTTTACCAACTACCTTCTTCCGTGTCATCTTGAGCCTACCTATACTGCCCATTTCATTATCCATACAGAATCCACACAAACATATTGATAACATAGAATAAATTGTACAGTACAGGAAAATTTTGCACTACTAAACCACCTCCATCTGTTCAGCCACTTCATCAGAGATCACAAGGTAGCATATAGCATTAACAGAGCGCCAGAGTAGGGTTTAACGTCCCACCAAACATATTATAGGTCATATCTGGGACGATTTTTACGAGTCAGATGACCCAACCAACAGTGTCAGAGCACTGAAGGACAATAGTTGTTCAGTCTGCCAGGTTAAGGGCCAATCCACCAGCATTAACAACACTTGCATAGTGTAGTGTGCAAAACACCGGAATGACCCTTAAAAATCCCTCAAGGTCATCAACAATGGTGCCAATAGATATGGTCTGCAGTAACCATGTCGATTTTGCACTGTTTCCGAGATATTACCACTTATTTAGCATATGTAACTGCACTGCCTAGTGCCTGTGACCTAGAATAGTCCTTAAATTTGGTTACAACGGTTGAATATATAAATGTATATAATAATAGTCCATTTATGATTTATGTTAACCTGTAATTGCATCCTAGCAAACATATTCTCGACTACTGCATTCAGAAACGTTTGACAATGGCTAAAAATCACCTTTGGGGTCATTCAATGTCATCCGTAGTGGTGCTATTCGATGGATCATATATAACTTCCTGGTATAGTCCCACAGTAACTACATCTCTATCTTATACTGTTTGTACCGTTTCTGAGATATAGTCAGATATTAGCTGAAAATCATAAATTTCTTATACTCCACCTGTACTTAAATCCCAGTAAGGGTGACCAAGTTGAAAATTTGCCATGACATTTGGTACTATAAAACTAGAATGATGAGGCGACCAGGCAGTTAAAAAAAGTTTGATGATACGTTCAGCAGTTTTGACACAGTCCAAGAGTGTGACACACAGACAGACAACAGAACCATTCATCGGACCGCTTGACCGGCAATTGGTCGTAGCGCCCTACAAGACTTGTGGTCAAGCATGATTAGAACTGCCATTGCAAATACCGCAGTTGCAATGCATTGCACGATAAAACAACAATCCAAGATGTTATCTTATTACTGAAACGAGTGCCGCACTTTGTATCGGCTAAAACAAAAACAATACCAGTACAACTTGCCGTAAAATTTTGTACTTCTCCATGGAACTCCTTGATTTCATCTGTATATTTTTCCCAGTCAGCTTGTACATAACTCAATAAGTAGAAGTAAACCACCTTTGACGAATAACGACTCATACCATTGTCAAAGCAAAAAGAATATTCACCTGCACAAAAACGGAACAAGTTGTAACAACAGACCAACAGAAGTGTTTATCTGTAGCAAAACACTGCAAATACTACAAAATACAGTATTCAGAAAAGGCCAAAGGCATAATTACTTGTATAGCAAAATTATCATGAAAATATGACAAATTTCACTTTCACAAACTCTGAAAACTCAAATATTAATTTTTTTTTTCAAAGTAAATACTTGTTATATGAATCTACTGCTATTGCTACTGTTAGCCTTACAACAGGGCACACAATTTATATTTGCTACCAAGTTTTTAAAATATGAATCATAAATGTCCTGTGAACAAAATGCCAAACTTTGTTGCAGGCAATATACATTATTGAACACAGCAAAATGTAATAACAATATGCAATCTTGGTTTTTGTATAAATCTCACATCTGTATCAAACAATGCAAGCTCACTTCACTGAGAAATCAAACCTGTTTCAGTGACCAAAGTTTCCAGCTCTCCTTCGTTAGTCCACTTAAAATGTTTCACAGTTACACCACTGCCAGTATGCAATTTAATGTATACATTGATATTCTTGTCAGCACCGCGAAGTACCTACAAATTAAATTACGGTAAATAAAAAGCAACTGTACAAAATTTGCATTTTGCAATTATCAATAACAATGCGACACAACAAGAGAGTAAACCAATTTAATAAAACCTACAAAACACAATGTTTTATGCTCTGCTTCGACATAAAAAAATAAATAGCATCTAAAATCGGTAAGAAACTGTGCCAGTCAAGTCAAATGCAAATCTGGACACACTGGTGAATGGGTTACTAAGAAATTGAGAAGATTGTCTAAAGGAAATGCATCTTTAGATGATACACTAAACATTGTTAGTTTATTACAGTCACAAATGATAAATGCTTCAAGCAGATATAGGCTACAGAAAGCCTGCAAGCTGGAAAAGAAGTTTTCTGCCTCCTATAATGCCAGCCAAATTCTCATTTACAAAATGTTGAAATGTCAATCAGTGTTTTGGTCACTTACATATGTATTAGTGTAATTACTTTATTTCGCGATGAAATATGTCACTGAGATATTTTACAGTTGCCAATGAAGCAAATGTTTGGATGTGGCTGTGAGTCACATTAAGAACTGCATACATGGCAGGCATGGTGCAATTTTCTGTAGTCAGTGCACAAGCACAAAAGTCACTAGGCACTGCAGACTCGAGCGGTACAAATGCATCCAGCTAAATTGTCTGAGGGACAGGTCAAACTAACAAAGACTGGTTGGAAGACTACATTACTAAAAGTGCAGAATACTGAGAATACTGTATAATATATCATTAAGAGAATTCAATAACTCTGTAGTGAAAAATGGCATAAATGTACGGCAAGCTACTTAAAAGTAAGTCAGTGCGAATGGTACTGTTGTTACTAACGACTTGCATTTGCGATGCATAAAGTTAGAACCAGTCCAGTTCCTGGTTCTGGACTGCACAGGTGACGGTCTGGATCCGTGCACGGTGTTTTTAACAAATTATGTACAAGGCGGAAAAGGCTGTGCTGCTGACTTGCAGATCGTAAAATGCTGTGCATGCGCCGGCCGTTACTGTCAGTCGGATTAATAGTCGGGAAGGGCGCGGCACGGAAAGGTGCAGTGGGGGTGGCTGGGCAGAGCATGAACCAACCTCCAAAACCAACCACCGCCACCTACCGTGTGCACAAATATAACTGGTCAATAACAACCACACGTGATCTAGGCTGGCGTCCGTCCATCCAACTGACCTTTGTCTACATGGTTCGCTCACAAAGGCCGCTCGTTCTCTCTCCGTCGAGGTTATGCTAAAGAACGCGGACACCGGCCATTACGGCAGCGGCAATCAAAGGGAGCCGCCAACGCGGACATTTGCACGTGTGCTGCAAGACCAACGCATTTCGCTGGCATTGATGGCACAAGTGTCTGCGTCGGCGACGCCCTTTGATCGCTGCCACCCACCGTGTAATGAACAGCATCCGTGTTGTTCACATTCTTTACGGTAGCATGACCACTCATTCAAGTGATCCCAGACCAGAATGGATCGGGCTGATCCAAATTTTTAAAGTTACTGGACCGGTTAGTCCATTTTTGGATGGGCCATTCGATCTCTAGCAATGCAACAATAGCTTCGTTCAGGCCTACATATACTACATGCATTTATACACTGAATAGTATCGAACATAACATAAACAATGGGTATAAACTGCAAGTCTGCAACCAACAACAGTGTATTACTGTTTTTACGTTACAATTCCCTTCAACCTTGGGTTGTGTTGTGGTACATTATTTTGTGAAACATCATTAAGTTAACTGATGCCCCACATCACAAACAACACAAACAAAACCATGATTAATGCACAGTTAAAATAATTAATCATGCAATTAACACGATTAAATATTAATCGCTGGACAGCTCTAATAAAAAGTAATACATTTAGAATCTATTATCCCATTTTTTATTCACTATACAACTTTTTATAACGCTATGATGACAATTATGGATAGTTTATAGCTGAGCATCCCCAGTGTAAAAGTGGCCTAGATAATAATACTAATTAATAACCCACAGAAAGCACATATTTGCATGGAACCACGTATTTTCATTTTTTTTTAAATCTGCACACGAGGCCTCAGCTGTAGTGAGTTACCAGAACCCAAAAACACACTAACTGTGTAAAGATGTTCGATAATTATATATTTCGTGAAAATTCACGAAAACTACGGAGTCACTTTTTGGTTATTTTTCGTGAAAATATGGTGCACAATAAAATTAAACATAGGCTAGGCTATTTTGTACGTCATTCTACTGACCGTTTGTTGAATGTTTTTTTAATTAAAATTTTACATTGAAAGCTGACAGACTTGTTGCTTGTCGCGAAAAGGTTAGTGATATTGAAAAGGTTAACAATACTCTCAGTAGGCCTACATTATGTACAATACCGTTAGGCCTTAGTCAGAAATTTGCCTGAAGTCTCACATACAATAGTGACAACTGTGATGTATATTTTAACAATGCTGGAAAAAAAGTCTTTTAACACATCAATTTTTTAACACAGAAGCTGCATTTAAACCGCAAACTTCCTCAGAGTTGGTAACTGATGACTGAACAGGTTTTAGATATTTGGGTTAATTTACGTATAATACCTTGCACCTTTATTTAGCAGTTTGCCAAAGTCTTATTTGGATACGTCCGCTTTTGTAGGCCTATTCATCACCAGCCTCATTAAATGTGAGATGAAATGTAGGCCTACCTTTCAAGGAAAATAGCTGCAATTAAGCTGTAACTGTTTTGCAATTTTTATCGCGCGTCAGCATACTGCTGCTGACGCGCGATATTGATATAGTAATTCTGTCCGTCCGTCCGTCTGTCTGTCCGTGACACGCTGGTATTG
>Ga0209145_1000254_pt1 | contig 10785 bp, 9 predicted proteins | sample WorMetfiPIANOSA2_FD_187396 | JGI IMG/M metagenome (GOLD analysis project Ga0209145, IMG submission 187396) | Marine gutless worms symbiont microbial communities from Max Planck institute for Marine Microbiology, Germany - Olavius filocauda... | ecosystem: Host-associated > Annelida > Digestive... | reverse complement strand
TGAAAGTTTTGCTGAGTGCCTGCATGTTGTTGTTTCTGGTCAAAATATAGAAAAATCTGTGAGGTATGCCATAAATGTCATCAAGGACTGGTGATCTGATGGGGTAGGCAGCTCTGTAACAGATGTGTCAGAGCTGGCCACGTGTAACAAGATGGCTTGTTGGTGTTTTGATATCATCATTTCAAACAATGGCATGCACACAGGTGCCATCAGTGTGATGCAGCAGAGATTTGACAAATGGCTGCTTTACTTATCATGCAGGCATCACATTCTTTGCTGTCTTTGACCTATTCTTTCCTCCATGGCCAAAAGTAGCAGTTTTATTAGATTTAAAGAACTCTGGTAAGTTTCTTGACCTGAGCACGCTGCATGTGCCATTACACAAGGACAGCAGATGTGACAGCTGCCTCTCAGATAGTGAAAACAGTGAAACCACCACACCACTTCTTGATAAACTGCACTATGAATGTCAGCCTTCTGATGGCTGCCTTGAACTTGTGAATGAGAAACCTGCTAATGAGCTCAGTTTGCTTTCAGTTCTCCTAGAGCATACCATCATCCCATGTAGATGGTAAAGTTTTCTGTTCCCAGGAGCAGTTTTCATCAACTACACATGAACCTTAAGCAGAGAATCACTGGAAAGTCACTTCAGAGAAGACAATGATGAAGATGTAGCCAATCATTAACACTGTACAACACAGTTAACAGTAGTTAACAGACAGTAGTTTATCCCTAGAGTAAATAAGAAACGTGCAGTGTATTCTAGTATCTTAGCAATTTGTTTAGAATTATATCAAGACATTTCAAGCATTATTTTTCAACATTTTAGCCCAAATTCAGGAAAATGTAACTTTTAAACTTAAAATGCATTCAGCGGTCACTTAACTTAAAGCTACAGGCTCCAAATTTTACAGTGTCATTTATCACGTGAAACCTCATCATACTAGATGGTATGCAAAGATGAAATCACAAATAATTTTTTCACATATGGTTGTGAAACGCCCTACCTACCCCTCAACGCCTATGGCGTCTCGTTGTCTGAGCTCCCACCCGTGCTCCACCTGGCCACTCTAACCACTGTAGTTAACTATGACATAACAATAACTGCCACAACTAAACATAACTCCGCAATGAATTAAACATGAAAATAAGTTTATGTAATTCATGTCGAATGTAGTGCACAACCAGTGGCTTAAGTTCAAATTTTGGACTCCCTTGCAGAAAAAAAATTGGGCTGCCAGTTGTCGGTGACAGTAAAGAAACTATAGGCGATGGCAACGATTTTATATTTTAGAATGGGTGGCGGGAAAAATTGGGTGCAAAATGTTCGATCGAGCGAAGCAAGCGAGAAAACTTAGGCACGGCACATTTACAATGTGAAAACACAAATTGCTAGCAAAAAAATCTTTTCTCCTATTTTGCCCCCCCCCCAGATCTCTGGGCCCCGAATTGTGGGGTCTGTGGGAGCCCGGCGGGAGTTGTTATGCACATGCGCACAACACTGAGCTTGATTTATGAACAAAATAACTGTTGAGCAGGGTCCTAAGTCCATAAAGTAAATCCATTGAGAACAGAATCAGTAATTTTATTCCAGAGGAAGGGTGATACATAGCGAAAAGACCTATTTGTGATTTTTAAGGAGGAAGAACAGGGATGACGAGCAATCATGACAAGTCAACAGATGAGGAACGAGTACTGCGAGGGGGCTGGACAGAGATAAGATCATAGAGGTAAGATGGTTCAGAGGTAGATACAATATTGTATGTAAGAGATTACCAGCTTACATTCAATGTGCTCATTTACTTTTAACCAATGGACAGATCTGAGATAGGGGTGATATGAGAATGTTTAGGAACATAAGGATATTCAGCATATGTAAATTTCACAAAGTTTGGCACAAAATATGCAATAACTGAAGAATTGGACCTCCATCTGGGCCAGTCACATTCAAACAAGTACTAAACATTAAAAACACTAATATTGATCAGTAAAATTTAAAGGATGCAGCACTATCCAAACTTAGTATCAGCCACACGATTGGAGGCTAAGAACTCATAAGTATGTAAGAAGCGACTGAAGCAACATTTCAAACACAGAAACAGGCTGCCTACACTCCACAAAATCTAACACATATTTTCAGGAGGCAAAATTCCAGTATATTTTCTCAGTGCATCACCCTGCCATTTACTGTTATGACAAAGGAGCATAGTCACACGTGCTTCTACAGACGTAGCCAGATAGCATAAAAATACAACACCATCAAAATAAACATCAAATGATTTGGAGACTTCTTTAATTAACTATTAGCTGGTCTCCTGATAACTGAACTAAAACTTAGACCAAATGCCCTTGCTGTTGTTACAATACGTATGAGTTTCCAGTAATATGGATTAAATTCCAGGACACTTCAACGAGACATTTCAAACTCAAGATATCCAGGATTTTCGAGACTTCTAGACTCCATTGTTAATGATAGACATCTGATAGCATGTACAAACAACTGCATCTTGTTCATGCACTGCTTTTGACACTTACGTTCAGTCATTTACACATAAAAAATCTTCAGCGACATCGTAGCACAGCTGTTGGAAAACATTCAGTAAGATATTTTACATTTCTACAGTTCTTGACTGGTTCGTATCCACAAAACAGAACATAATGAATTATTGCTATGTTGATCAGTTGCAACAGACTGACTAAAGTACAATGTCGCTGAACTATTCTTTGAACTATTCATCACAATGGTGGCCTACATGCATGCATGTAGGCCACCATAAATATGAACAGACCGTATTAATGCACAGTTGCACACTTTCGACGCTCATACTTCATCCGATTCCTGAGCTGGAAAAGGGTGAACTTCTGAAGTAACTTAATACCAACTGATGTCTGGCTTAAAGCGTTACTGATGCGTATTTCAGAAATTGGTCCCCGCGCAATAACAGAAGAACAGAGCTTTGTGAGCGCTAGAATGTCTTCCTTGCCAAAAATGTCCTTGGCTTTGGATGAAGGCGGGATGCAAGATTCACTTGACTCATCTTCACTGTACTCGGCTGCAGTGTCCATGTTGTCGACTGTCGCTGAATTGTGACCTAGTAGCATGCGCTCCACTCTCGCAGCTGCAGTGTCAGTTGCAGTTGGCAGAAACACAGTAGTACGCTCTGCAGACTTGCTACGTATTTCTGACCTTAGTTTATCATACACTTGTCGATAGCTAACACTTGATAGTTCTTCAATTCCTTTCAGCTTTTCGCGGACAGACTGCAATGTAACTGTTCCAGCTGTAATGTCAGACTGAAAGTTATTGTTCAGTGCTAACAGCTTCTCACTGTTCCATATCAATCGGTCAGTTGTACTGGCTGATGTAGACGGGACAGCTTCATCTGCAGCGGACACACCTGCACTTGATGCTGATGTTAATGCTGCTCGTAGCCCCTTTGAAGCTACAACTGATGATTTCTCCCGTTCGACCACGCGGTAGCACTTCTGTGCTGTGCTGAGTCTGTGGCACATGAGGTCTGCAAGTTGAGAGCTTATTTCGGGTCGTTTTTGGTGAATGGTTGATACAGCTGACTTTCGCATTATGTTCAGGCTGATTCCTTCCCCCAATCCAGCTTTCTTCCAAATGGACTGTATGCTTTTTGTTATCTGTCCACTGCTCATCATTTCTCCATTCCAAGTGACAAACATCGCATCCACTTCTGAATTAATTGAAAGCAGTGGAAGTCGCATTTTATCTGTGAACAAAACCAGCCAGCTGTGGAGGGTTTGACTTAAAACCACTTTTGCAGGTCCGTACGATGTTGCTGTTTTATGCTCATCAACGGACACAACATATTGATCCTCAACCATATGAGCAGTCTTAAACTGCTTCACTGTCATATTCGATAATACTCCTGATCGATTTGCATTCATCAAAGCAATCTCTGTCAGCAAGAAATCTCTTAGGAGAACATAATCAGTCTGAGTTAATAACGGCTTACTATCTTCAGCGAGAGATCCAAGAATTTTAACTGCTGCTAATGTACATTCACTGTTCCGAAAAGACTCCACTTGCTCTGGCTGTATTAGCTTGTGAAGATCTTCATTCATTTTCTGCTGTGTGTGTTTGCTACACTGTTTTCTATATGCTGCAATCCAGTGCTTCACACGTTCAAGCATTCTTGTCACTTGTTGAACGTCATTGCCAGTCACAATGCTGGTTGCTGTCACAAACTGGTAAAAATGTCTGAGACTGTTCAGGTAGGACTTTCTAGTTGCAGGCAAATACTTCATCTTTTCAGCATAAGCTGTGAATGCATCAAGGACTGAATTATCCCAGAGTGATGACAATGACTGTTCGCCAGTTGTCTTCAGAATGGCATGCACTTGAGTCACGTGCTGCTTTCCAGACTTGGTGTGTTTCATCCCACCGTCTGGTGACGTCATCCAAGTCATAAACCTGTGAAGATGAGTTTGAAGAGCTGCACAGTCATCATTCATCAGCACATGTTCAGCTGTATCACGCAGTTCCGAAATATCATCACGTACTACGCTCGTCTCACTGGTCATGGACTGGTCTGCAATGTGGACCGACATTTCTGCTGCAGCACTGCTGACTGCTGGTTGTGAAGATGACAGGTTAGATCCACTGTTCTGCTGTTCAGCAGCAGTAGATGTGATCTGAGCTGACTGACTGACAGTCTGAGCTGCAATGAGGTTCGTACTGTCAAACAACATCCCTGTTGCACCAACGGCATGACATTTAGAGTCAGTTCGTGCCTTTGCCAACAGTCGCTTGTACTTCAGCGAGCCAGGAGTGATTTTGTGTGACTGCAGATGAGCTGAAAGCCGCTTGACAGATACAGAACAGCCATCAACTGGACACTGGCGCCTATGATGATAATCCTTTTGCTTTGACTTCTGCTTCTGCATAGTTTGTAGCCTTAATTTCCATGCTACAGTTCGAGCTTCCTCAGGAGTCCAACCATGACAATTGCGTAAATGTCGTGGTACATGTATAACTTCTGCTCTGCACACTGGACACATCTTCGAGGAACGGCAACGACTTCTCAGATGAGATTCATCTTGCATAGGTGACACAACTCCCGGTGTGGTATGTGGATATCCATCATCTCCTAGACACAAAAGATAAAATCAAGTCAAACTAGGCTATGAGATGGATGGGGTCTCCCAAACACTACCCACTACTGAGTTTTTTATTTTCATATACTTTACAATTGGTGGGTTGGAAAAGGCATTTTAGCAAAAAAAAATCATCCTCGTGGGGATGACGCTCAGCTCTCAGTCTGTAGCAAACCATCTACTGCAATGTTTGACGTGCTAACAGTTTGTGTACCAAATTTGAAGTGTGTTGCTTCTTCTGCTACGAAAATACGTTGTCCTAAAATGTAGAAAATGGGTCAGGTGACCCCACAACAACCCTTTCTGAGGCAATTAATTTTTCATTTGCAGGCAGTCAGTTTGTGACCAAAAAAGCTGTGAATGAGCCATATAGTGACAGCGACAGTGAAACTGAACCCGATGAAAGTAAACTCTTTGAAGGAATGTCCACAGACAACAACAAGTTGTGCGGCCATTCCTGTGGCCGACATAATATGCCCCCGCCCCTGCAAGTAGTTAGTTGAACAGTGACCTTCACCTCACACGTAGGTCATCGTATACCCTAGCCAAGCCCATTGTCGGGCAAACACTGCTACGTATGAAAACGTCTTCACATTATATTCGTGCACCAAATTTGAAGAGCGTAGCTTCCTCCGTTGCGGAGATATTGAGGGGGTCCAAAATTTAGAAATTGAATCACGTGACCCCAGCTACGCCGACCTGGGGCCATTTTGTGATCCGCAGCCAAGAACTGCCCCCAACCAATCTCCACATCAAATTTGAAGAGCGTAGCTTCATCCGTTGTGGAGATATTGACTGAGGGGTCCCAAAATTTAGAAATTGGGTCAGCTGACCCAAGCCACGCCCACTTTGGTGGTGTAGATGGGATCACGAGTTTCCCGTGTCAAGGGCTTCCACCCTACCAAGTCTGACCTGCCTAGGCCCTTCCGTTCTCGACTTAGGGCCAGGCACGTGACAGACACATGGACAGACAGGCGGACAGACAGACAGATGGAGAGACGACGGCCATCAACGCTTAATGCCACCACCTTATGGGGCAAGGGCATAATAATGACAGTGACGCTTGATTTGGGCTTTGATTGCAGATGTTGCAAAACACTGGTAACAATGTAACTGTTTGTTTTCAATGAACCAGTGTGTCCAAAACATAATTGCAGTCACTTTGTCTCTAAAACTGAACATTTTCCTTTATATGCAGTGCACAACATGTACTGCAATAACCTAATATATTCACAGCTATTATTGCCCATGATGATGATGATAATGCTATATTAATGTGCACTCAAAAGCTAGTGTTTAGCCAGCTAAATCTACCGCATGTACACCGATAATTAAAGGCAAAACAAAATAACTAAAACATAAAAACGTTGAACATGATAAGTCCGGTTCAGTATTAGAGTCCACTAGTACCACGGCGCAATTGCGGCTGTTCATAGCCCACGCTAACGGACCTTGGACCCCGCGGCTGCAAGCCAGTCAGACGCACAATTCCCCAATCAGCTACACTAGGCCTTCACCCCGTAACCCATGTACCTAATTACATGGATTACTACTCACTTACTGACCTCAAAGGGATGGAAGTCTGAGTTGACCTGGTTGGCTGACCCACAGCGGACAGTCTACCCACAAACTGGTCACCTGTCAGCTATAAATTGGGCGCAGGTCAGGGAAAGATCGATAACCACTGTGCTATGCCACCAACCAACCACGTCTGTCAGTAACGCCTTTTAGCCTAGAAAATAAGTTTACGATAGTAGTTGCAAAGAGACTTGAAAGAAGACAAGTCAAGAGCAAAGTGGGTGCATTTATAAAGGTATTCAGCTCGATGAAGAGTAAATCGAAAGGCATGTAGTGTAGATGTGAACCATGGGATGGATTTAGGTCTGCAAGTTGAGAGCTTGGTAGTGGCTGGAGCATGCCTAAGTAAGTAAGCAGTTTATTATGCAATGTCAAGTAGAGAAGAGAGAGAGAGTGGTATTTCAGACCATCAGGCCAGAGCCAAGAGATGTGGGTGGACTAATTATGAGATGAGACGATTGAAGATCAGAGAGAAAAATCTGTCAATGTCTATGGAGCTAAGAGGTGAAATTAGTGCCATGTTGGAGGAGGAAGTGGAGTGCAGTCGACAGAAAGTTTAGTAAAGACAGGAGAGTGGTCTGTGAGAGATGAGCTAGCTGTAGAAAGAGATGGCGCAAGAGAAGAGTCGGAAGAGGTTATAAACAGATCGAGAATATGATACTTATCGCGAGTTAAAACAATCCATGTGCTGAATTAGGTTGAAGGTGGACAGAAGAGACAGAGCTGTTGGTGGCATCATTGAGATGTATGTTGGATCACCACTGATACACCAAATAAACCCCGTTTACTTTGCAGCACACTGCATAATGGGAGTGGGAGTGCATGGGACCACCTCCAGTCACGAACTAAACAGCCCAAAACTAAAACATGCACAGGGTCGAGAAACAATCACTAAAGTACACACACTTAAGTTAAGTGATGACAACAAAAGTGGGAGTCACCTACACAAGTCAATATCACTTCAACAGTATTTTTAATTCATACCATGCACTCTAGCTTTATGTAATCATTAATTGTTGCTGACACTGGATGACAATAGACGATGGCTATCAAAATACCTTGTGCTTCAAAGTCGGTAGTCAAATTCCCAACAGCTTCACCATTAATAGACTCATTGTTGCTAGACAACAATGAAGGTGAACCAGGACATACCACCTACCATAAAACATGCAACATACAACACACACACACCTGTTACCTAATACACATTATTCAACAATACTCAGTTATGTACTATTGTCATTAACCCATTAGTGGATAGCGTCCTTTTAAAAGGACGCTATAAGAAACTCGGAATGAAAAAACGCCATTCGACATTCCAATGAAAAATGTCTCATTTCATTCACCAGAGGTCCATAGCAACAGAATTCATCACTTTTTATCTTGAAAATCTAAGCTGGGCACATATGGGTTAATATCTGTGCATAACACAAGCTGTCTATATTGCCTGTGGTCTACATTGTAAACTGCTATAATGTTATAACACATACACAAAATGCACCTGAACAACCTAACCTACATGTCAAGTCAAAGGAAGACAAGAAGCCCAGCTGTTGCTGTGATAGCCGGCCATTGTAAGATTTGTTTATCAACAAATGACAATGTCAACAAACCGATCGATGGGCGTGGCCCCGTGGCACAGACTCCGTAAGTAAATAAGTAAACCAAACCGATGCGGACTTCGCAAAATTACTTTTGCCATCTTGTTGGCAACTTTTCACTGCGCATGCGCCATTCCGCCATAATTCTACTTCCGGTTTGAAATCCGATCGCAGATTCGGACTCAGTGACATCGATTTCCTATAACAGTGCTGAAATTTCGGCAATACGACAGCAATTTGGGGTCATTTTCAACGAATTTTCAAGTGCGCATGCGGGATTGCGCTATATTTCTGCTTCCGGTAATAAATCTGATGTCAGATTCAGACTCCGCGACCCCGATTTCCTATAAAAGTGTTGAAATTTTGGCGATACGAGAATGTTGTGGACCATTTTTTGCCACCTTTTCACTGCGCATGCGCCATTAGGCCGTACTTCTACTTCCGGTTTTAAATCCGATCGCAGATTCCGACTCAACGACATCGATTTCCTATAAAAGTGTTGAAATTTTGGAAATACGACAGCAATTTGGGGTCATTTTCGGCGAATTTTGAACTGTGCATGCGGGATTGCGCTATATTTCTACTTCCGGTAATAATTCTGATGTCAGATTTGGACTCGGTGACCCCAATTTCCTGTAAAAGAGTGTAAATTTTGACGATACGAAAATGTTGTGGACCATTTTTTGCCACCTTTTCACTGCGCATGCGCCATTCGCCGTAATTCTACTTCCGGTTTGAAATCCGATCGCAGATTCCGACTCAGCGACATCGATTTACTATTAGTCATTAATAATAATAATAATAAACAGATTTGTAAGGCGCGCAATGTCGGATCGTGGGAAACGAATCTGAGGCGCCATAATAGTAACTATGACACTACGTCGCACCGTTTTGTCCCAAATCACGAACGTTACAGACAGATGACAGACAGACGACATGATCATGGCAAATAGCCGACCGTTGTAAAGGCATGGTGTTGAATAAAATCTGCAAGTGCTTTTTGGATATAATGCTACATTCCAAGGGACTACAAGACAAGTAAAGGTAAAGGGTATTTGTAGAGCGCCCACTTCTGAATTCACAATCAGAGGCGCTACGCTACACTGACATAGGCAGCCGTGCTACAGCCCAGACGGGCCCAGGCCGCTGCCCACCACCCACACACACGGGAGCTAGGCCGCGGCCACTAGCCGCACGCAGCCCCAGTCATCTGTTTATATGGTCCTCACCCTCGTAATCCATGTAATTACATATATTACTACTCATTTACTGACCCCGGAGGGATGGAAGGCTGAGTTGGCCTGAGCACACTGTAGGTTAACAACTTGCTCGAGGTTGCTTGCAGTGGACCAAGTGAACTAACTGACTAAGGACCTCTCAGCCACGAGTCCAATAGTCCACCAAGCCCGGCCTGAGCGAGCCGCAAACCCACAACCTCTAGGTTACGAGGCCGATGCTCTACAACTAGGCCACTGCACCCACTAGTAAGCAATGTGTGTGAACAACTTGCCCAAGGTTGCACTCAGCAGTGCCGCAGCTGGGATTTGAACTCGCAACATCTCGATTGCGAGTCCAGCACCCTAACCACTCGGCCACTGAGCACACATCTGCAGCACAGTGCCTAAACAGTATTGCAAGAAAATGACAGGAATAAAAATGTTTTTGACTAACAAATGCCGATAATGATAAACATATTAGGTAACTTACATTATTTTTCTCATTTACAAAATTTGCACAGCAAAAAATATGTTCATACATATTGTTTCAACCAGTCAGATATCTCACAGAAATTTCATGTTAATCACAACAAATGTGAATCAATTCCTTAAATACTACACACTAAACATGTTATATTTCTAAGAACCAATCATAGAACAACCTCCGCAGCTGTGTGCTCATGTCGATGATTGTCGAATGATAACAATACTGCCAGTGCATTTTCAGCAGCAGCATCTTCAGCAGCCTCACATGTTGATCCTTCACCGTTGAACACTTGGGCCGGAGAAGTGGCCACAGTTATTACAGATCGGAAGAACTGCTGCTTTTGACCCTAACCAGTAATGACACAATAGGTTAAATCTTCAGCTGCAATTATTTGCAATATGTTTAGAATAAAGGAAATGTAATTATATTTTTTATTGCTGGTTTACCGACAGATATATTCAATTCGATATCTGCTACAACTTCTAATCGATAAAGTTTATCCAATTTTTATAATGCCAATCAGCACACACACTTCTTCACTACACACTGTGGCTAAAAATCTATATTTAAAAATCTTTAGCCGCACACTGGCAAAATTGGAAATTCTTGATGTATGGTTTCTGCATAACAACGTCAACGATGACATGCCATTCTCTCGAAAGGAAGTTAGTAAAAGTTATTATTTTGACACTGAAATCAAACCTGCTGGGCTAGCGGATGTGTTGAGTGTCAGGTACAGGGGACTAGACATGGAGGTGGACAGGGGGAGTGTGGTGAG
>Ga0209145_1000253_pt1 | contig 10815 bp, 11 predicted proteins | sample WorMetfiPIANOSA2_FD_187396 | JGI IMG/M metagenome (GOLD analysis project Ga0209145, IMG submission 187396) | Marine gutless worms symbiont microbial communities from Max Planck institute for Marine Microbiology, Germany - Olavius filocauda... | ecosystem: Host-associated > Annelida > Digestive... | reverse complement strand
ATTCGACGCTGGGATATCTCAGCCCGATTAATTATGAAAAAGAACAATTAAACAATGCTGCTTAAAACCGTGTCCGTTTTTACTGGACCACTACATAGTTTGGTCAATATTTTTAGCATATCCAAGAGATGCCTATTTTAGGAGAGAACGGTTAGCTGTTTATAAATGTTCAATAAGAAGAAGCATCACCAATAACCAACTGAAATGTCGACTAAAAAACCTATGTGTCTGTATCGTCTCCTCTGAAACGCCCGTTCCTCTGTCGCCCTCGCCCCTCTGAGCCGTCTGGCAGCTTACCTTTCGGCCTCGCCTGCGGTCATCCTCTGGGCCGCTCCTGGGACAAACAGGATAGGGGTAACGGATTAAATTACCGTGATGATCGCCTATTGCTAAAGATTTAACCAAAAGAATATATTAAAGCGTTTAGTACCGACTCTTTCTCAAAATCACAAAAACAATTATTACCTGTCAAATCCCTGCTGATCGGTTATTTAAACTTCAACATGTTTCAATTACTGACGCTGGCATGCTTGATCCATTTTTTTCTTCGCATCAAATGTTGCGTCACTATGACCAATCACGGTCTCTGCGGACATTTGTAACCCCCGTGCAACACGATTTATCTTATCTCTCTTACTTGCCATCTTCGCCATTTTTGCCGCTTCTTTTCTGGTAATTTGGCCATCTCGCGTAAAGGCAGTCACTTTATCTTCTGCCGCCTCATGGTATTTTGCCGATACAGCTACCGCCTCTGAGGCTGATTTCAATGTTTTTTGGAATTTTTTGTTATGGCGCATGAGTTTTAGCAGCCGCTGTTTGTATACAGCAACTGCGTCGGTACAATCATCGGCTCCAACTTCTGTTACGCTTATCCCCAGCGTCATTACTGTCAACACACATGCCAAAGTTAATTTACCTACAGTGCTACTAATCCCTCTTGGCGTAATCATACCGCCTCCTTTGAAAAAATGGCTGATTATTTAATCCTATGCTCTCATTCTCACTAACCTTAGTACTGCTTTCATATCATGAGGCATCCAAGACATGATTGTTTATGAATAATGAACAGATTGATCTATAGATTTGGGTCTGGTGAGTAAAAATAGATTGGCACAACCAAAATTAGGAGTCAATGAGAATTTAAAACCCTGTAATTAAGCAAAAATTGGCTATAAGGGGGTCAGGATCGACCAAGTGTACGCTCACCAAATTGCACTTATTCTTTATCTTTTCTTGCTTGCGTGTTCTGCTTGCGGATTGATATGAAAATGGTTCTATCGTAAGCATGTTCATTCAAAAAGTATCGTGTAATAACAGTGCATTAACCCCCCTAAGAACAGCAAGAACTGCTTTGGGAGCAGGACCTTATAGGGCGATCTCCTTAGTATATCTGCATTCTCAAAGGATTTCAGGTATTGGCAGGTAAACATAAGGATTGGGACTATATATTCGATGTTAGACCTACCACATGAAATAGATGTACCACTTGACCCCATCCATCATATTATATATGTATTTGATATTGCCCTAAAACACCTCTGCCCTAAAGCAAAATCACCACTACTGGCATGATCTGACCTCATCCTTAGTCCGTTAATAACTTTCCAAGATAAATCATCTTCATTCAACTATAGTCTGCTGCTACCCAAAGGAGGGTATTCATGTCCGTGCTTTTTGAGAGAACAGAATTCAGGGGTGTGAATCTTAAAAATAGATTGGTGCGGTCAGCAACACACGAAGGGATGGCTGATGAGAATGGATTTCCAACCAAAAGCCATTTTAAATTGTATGAACGCCTTGCACAAGGAGGCGTAGGAATGATCATTACGGGGTACAGCTATGTAAACCGGAATGGAAAATCCCATGCCATGCTCGGCATTGACACGGATGAACACATTTCAAAATATAAGGAATTAGTGAGCCATGTTCATCAAAATGGGGCCAAGATCGCAATGCAGATCAATCATTGCGGCCGCCAGACAACTATGGAAATGACAGGATCTCAGACCATAGCACCCTCCGCCGTAAAAGATAATATGTTGCTGGACAAACCAAGAGCGATGACCGAACAGGAGATAGAAAGAGTCATAGAAGATTTCGGTAAAGCTTCAAAAAGAGTTAAAGAAAGTAACTTTGACGCTGTCCAGCTCCATGGCGCCCATGGATATCTGATAAGCCAATTCTTGTGCCCATATACAAATCGGAGAAAGGATCAATGGGGAGGAACCATTGAAAATAGAATGAGGTTTGTTAAAAGAATCTACGAGTCTTGTCGTGAGCAAGTAGGTAAAGATTATCCAATCTTTATTAAGATTAGTGCCTACGATAATATGAAAAAAGGATTAAAACAGGAAGAAGGAATCCTTATGGCTAAAATGATAGCCGATATGGGATTTGACGGCATTGAAGTCAGTTGTGGAATAGGAGAAGATGGCGGTTCGACGCTTAGGGTAGATTTCCCCTTTGATGTCATCCTGGAAAAAATTCCGAGCTACAAAAACAGCAACCCGATCTTCAAATTTATCGTGAGGCACTTTGGAGAACAAATCGTCAAGCCGGTTCCTTTCTCTCAAGCGTTTAATCGTGAAGCTGCCCAGGAAATAAAAAAGAAGGTCAATATTCCTATATTTCTCGTTGGCGGGATGACAGACCCTGCAGTTATGGAGGATGCAATTGAAAAAGGAGATGCTGATTATATTTCTTTATCACGTGCCTTAATCAACAATCCTAAATTCCCGTCAAAGATTCGGGAAGGAAGTAGAGAGCCGTCAAAATGTTTGCACTGTAACCTATGCTTGTTTCGTGTAGTTATGGAGCCTTTGCGCTGTTATTATGGCAATAAAATGATCTGAGATCCGTTGTGCTATCTGCCAAAAACCCAACATATCGGAGCGTTGAAAACCATGTGATATAAATAAATTATCTGCAATTTGATGCTTGCGGGTTATGCTTGCGGATTGATATGAAAATGGTTCTATCGCAAGCATATTGAGTCAATAAGTATTCAGTAAAAACAGCATATTAGCGCCTTTAGAAACAGCAAGAGCTGCTTTGGGAGCAAGATGACTCCTGCTTAGAATCCCACCTTTTGGCTTCCACTCTATACGCCATTTCATGGCGTCCTATCTTACAGATTCTATGAAAATTTCAAAGACGATAATTTCAGGCCTACTTGAAAATAAATCCCTTCAAACAACAGAAATCAATTTAAACTCAATAGATGAATCACAGAGATCGGCACTTGAATCAATTGAAGGGCTATTTGGTCTAAGCGGTGCAAAATCAAAAACACAAACCGACTTGACAGCACCTACTCGTCGAGGAGGAAGTAACAAATTACGCTGGTAGGGGCCTTAGTTCTCCCTTTTTTCCGGCGCACCTATAAAGCGGTTAGCAATCAGGAAAATTGCAATAGCGCCACAGATCCCCAGCAACACGAAGTCAGATGTAGTAAAATCGATTCCGAAATTATTCATAGCCGTGACTGTATAACATAAGTGCCTAATTTGTAGAACAATCGACCAATTTAGCATGAAGAATGCTATCCAAACACAGTCGCATTGATAATTTATTAATAATATGTATAATCGTACGGTCTTACCAGATTGCGGCAAACACCAAATAACAAGATCGTCCCCAAAAATAGATAGTTCCTTACTCATAAATTCGGCATAGTGGAAATCCTCTGTTTACCAAGGGATTTTCAATATGACTAAACTAAAGCTTGAGATAGCTATTGGCTCTATTGTTTTGATTTTTTCGTTCCTTTTTTTTGGCTATATCGACGTTCTTGAAAAATTAGTTGAATGGTCAAGAAGTTATGAGCGATACGAGCTAGATGAAATTTTATCTACTCTTATTGTTCTGGTGATTTTACTATTGATTTTCTCAGTTCGAAGATTGCGCGAGTCTGTTTCTCTATCAAAAAAACTTCAACAAGCTTTGAATGAAATTATAAAAGGAATTGTACCAATTTGCTCATACTGCAAGAAAGCCCGTGATGAAGATGGTGATTGGCACAAAATAGGACCATATATGCATTCTCACCCAATAGTTGAATTTAGTAAGGGGATCTGTCCAGTTTGCAAAGAGAAAGAGGAAAGGAAAGGTTAGACTAACAAAAAGTTACTGAACATGGTGGTCCGCTCGGCACATAAAATATGCAGCATAACCTGAAAATAAGAAAGTAGCGCAAGCGAGTATAGAAGTTAGTTCTCATAACTATGAAAATGTTACTTGGGAGAATTATAGAACCGAGACCGATTCTAACAATTTTCTTACTTCTATATTTGTTAGGTATAGCCTGGCTATTTGTAACAGGGGAATCAAGCTCGTATTCATCGATTCCTTTTGGAAAATTGTTAATGATAAAATTGATTACTTTGTTCACCTATATACTGTTAGCGCATTATACATTGAAGAATATTAAAATTATCGTGTGGTTGATGGCGGCAGTCCTGGTCCTGAGCGGCGTAGGTGCAACCCTTTTTGGACTTTTCAGCGTTGGCCCCAATCAATATTTATTAAAAATATTTTGTTTGATCATTGGTGGGTATTTCGTGGTTGGGGGCATTATGCTTCCAAAGAATAGACGAATCATGGAAAAGTAGCTTTGGCAAATCGCTGGAGAACATGACGCTCAAAATTCGCGCGAGTCTCAGCTCAAATATTCGTACATATCAGGAGAATGTTAGTTTTCTAATATTCAAAGAATATCTATAATTTCGATGCTTGCGGGTCTTGCTTGCGGATTGATAAGAAAAAGGTTCTATGGCAAGCATACTTAATCAAAATGTATCATGTAATAACAGTATATTAACGCCTTCAAAAACAGCAAAAACTGCTTTGGGAGCAGGATATATTTCGCTTATAAATTTCACTTTGGGGGTCCCACTATACCCGAGTACGACCTTCAAAAAGAGGCAATTAGTCGTTTACTTTAAAGGAAGGAAGTAAAATTGTGATTATGAAGCGAAAGGTTTTTTCATATATTGTTCTCTCTATTGCTCTATCCGTTGTTTATCAAGTTTACATCTCCATGGCGAAAGCACTTCCAGTACAATTCTCATTAAGCAACTTATTCTGGCTTTTTAGTAAACTTGGCCTCATGTCTGCTATAGTAATTGGGGTTGCAGCTTTTATTGAAAAAGAGTTGTATTTCGTAGATAGTGTCAGCATATCAGGTATAGTGTGGTTTATTCTCACATCTTTTAGATATGCCGGTGTTGAGGTGGAGGGATGCGGAACTGGATTTATTCTTGAACATATGATTCCTTTCTTTCCATATTTGCTTGGAGCCGCAATAGGGCATGGTATCGGAGGTATGCGATGGCCAAGAAAACCCTATCGTGAGAGCGAAAATGTAGGTTTCTAAATAGCGCATAGCTGTCTGTTTACCTTTTCGCTAAATGTATCTGCTAAGATTCCCAACATATCAGGTGGATATAAATCTTAGTGGTATCAACCACATATAACTATAATTGATGCTTGCGGCTTTTGCTTGCGGATTCTTTAAATATGAAATACAAATAGCACTAAATAGTACAAACTAAGCTATATTATCAGGTAATTAAGGACTATATTCATAACATTAGGTGCTTTAGGATCAGCACTTCTTGGCACCAGGCAAGTCAATACTTGCACTGGCACCAATTGTATTTCATTGATCACTATCTATTTTGAAATTGTAATTTCCAAAGAACAAAAACTTGCTTGACTATAAATCCAAGCTACATCATCGGAGTCTTTGCTGGTTCATCGATATATACAGCTTTCAGTAAGCAACTTAGTCGCCCAACAATAGAAAAACATTGCAACAGTACTCAAACAAAATGGAGACTAAAATGAAAAAGTTCACCGTTTTTACGTTAATCTTTGCGATTACCATTCTGATCCCAGTGTCTGCATTTTCAAAAGGTCCGAAGAATCCACTGAAAACACCATATAGCAAGTTTAAAAGACATTCGGGCACTTGCTATAACGAACTTGTAAACCTCGAAGGAATTGCGAAACAATTCTGGAGGGAGGTCCAGTCTTATACTGGTCCTATCGGAAGGACTAAACAAACTGTTGAGAAGAGTAGCAATCCAGAAATAAAACTATCAACATTGAAGGCTCAGGTTAAAAAGCATCAAGGATATGCTGCTGATATGGATGAACTTTTAAAAAGTTTTAAGAAATCTACTAAAATTGCAAATAAGGCATGTAAAGCAATGATGAAAGATTTAAATGGTGGGGTTAATTACTTTGAAGGCAAGGACAATCTGAAGATACTAAAACAGTGATCACATCAAACAGATTCAATTCCGGTCAATGCGACTAAAGGTAGTGACTGTTGGTGAAAAAACGGGATCGTAATAACGCGATAATCCGATAGTATTAAAATAGTCTTCTGCTTGTAAATTATGCATTCCAAACAGATCCATGTATGAATAACAATATCTTTTATTTTCAAGAAATTAAGAGCAATATATAAAACAATAGAAGCTTTGAGAGCAGGATGTCGGGGGTCAAATCCCTCCTCCTCGACCAACAAATTCAAATGTAAAAAAGGCTCAGGAGACCCTGAGCCTTTCTTGTTGCAGTCGACGACAGAATTTTAAGGGCCGCTACTATTCTGGCACATTCTCAATCTCACGCTTTAATTTTTTTATCTTGCTGTCAATCCCGGTGAGAAAGGTATTTCGTGTTTTTAAAAGAAGTTTTACCCCCAGTTGTTTTTGGGCTTCTATGAGAAGCTGTCGGCCTTCTTCAAGCTTGGCTCTCTTGAAATGTTCACGTGCGTTGCTGATGAGTGAATAAGCAGTTTGCACTTTTTCTTCCTTAATTTGCAGGATCACGCTTTCCAGCTCAGCCGCTGATTCAAGAATGGCATGACGGGTATAGTTCAGCTCCTCCTGCATCTCTTCCAGAAGTTCGAGGGCTCGATCGGTTTTGGCCTGGGGATAGATTTTCTTCTTCTTACCAAAGCGTAGTGCCTTCTTAACCGTCTTGCGAGCTTCTTTAACCCTTTTTTTTATCGGTCTCCCTTTTTCAAAATACTGAATAATATCTTCAAGGAGAAATTCATGTATTTTAATTAAGCCGGATGCGAGGCCGCTCTTTTTATACCGAAAAAGCCATAACATGTTTAAGCTCCTTACTTCGGGTTTATCAATGTCCAGACGTTACCTTTGCCAATCATTGGCACCTGTTCTTCTATTAAAAGGTAGGGATACAGTTCTATTTCTCCTTCCCATATAAATCTCTGATCACCTTGCGCGCAACATTTTCTACCGTCGTGGCTATCCCCCACATTGAAGACTCCTGCTTTAGTGTTGAATATACATTGCCGCTGGTATAGTCATACCAATATATATCCGACAGAACCATTTCGTTACTAAATTCCGCTTTCACCAAGACTGCTATCTCGGCATCTATTTTAGATCCGATGCTCTTGACTGCATCCTGATCGGGTTCGCTGGCTGCAAAGAGCGATTTCTTCTACCAAGCTTTGGGCAGCGCATTTCCCGGGAATAGGGCCATGTCGTCCAGCATAACCTATAGTTTCTTAATGGTTTTTAGTACAGATTTTTCAATTAGGCAAGTCGGCGATAGTTTTGTAACAAGTCGCCGGAACGAAAGGCTGCGGGCAGGTATTCAGCCTCAACTGCGCATAATCGGACTTAATTCTTTTGACTGTTATTTCCAAATGCTTATCCCTCAAGAATATTTTCGCATTACAAATGCTGCCTGACGGACGTCTGACTGGCAACTATTTGTTTTACCGGAAAATTTACAAAATACTGGCTGGGATGCTTTTTATAAAGCTACCTCAGCACAGCTTGATACAGCCTCCCGGCGGCACGCCATTCAAAAAACCCCTCGAAAAATCGAAATTCGTTCTTATCCTATTTGCATGGGAATCTTATCCGGCGAACCAGGCCGGACCGTGCTGTCGTGAAAATACCGCTACTCCGGCAGGCGCGGATGCAAGCCCAACTCGGATTCAGGTTCTGAGAACAACGATTCCGATAAATCTATTAATTTGGTAGACTGACTTGCGAGGTGCTGCCATGCAAAATGATAACCTGCTGGATGGAAAGACCGTCCTCATCGTGGACGACGAGGCCGACATACTGGATACCCTCGAAGACCTCCTGCCTGCGTGCGAAACCGTTCGTGCCGGCGATTACTATACCGCCATGGAACTGCTGGGATCGCGTCACTTTGATCTGGCCATACTGGATATCATGGGGGTATCCGGGTACGAACTGCTCGAGATCTGTGTTCGTAAAAAGATCATAGCGGTCATGCTGACGGCCTATGCCGTTACCCCGGCCGATGTGCGCAAGTCGTTCGACAAGGGCGCTGCATTTTACATCCCCAAAGAAGAAATGGCCAATATCGATGTGTTCCTGAATGATGTGCTGGAAGCCAAGCAAAAGGGCCGGAGCACCTGGAGCACCTGGTACAGCCGGCTGTCGCGTTTCAGCGAAAAAGCTTTCGGTAAAGACTGGATGAAAAACCAGGAAGACCTTACCAAGGAATTCACCTTCCACATATGACGGTTTACGGCTGAGCGGTATGGGCGTATTTCAATCAAAACCCGGCATTCCGGCGAAAACCGAATACGGCAGCCTGACGACTTGCACACTCCTTTCCCTGGAATGATTGTCTTTTCGCCTTGAGATCGATGTTCATCGCCGCCGCTTCATTGCCTACCTATAGTATTGAACCCTGCCACGGCGCCGACTTTTCCGCCCGGTCATAAAAGTGCTTGACAGACACTGTCCCCAGGCCTATATTTAAGTCGTTGCTTAATTACTAAACTATTAGTGGTGACATGCAAACCGAACCGGCCGAAATATTTAAAGTCTTGAGCGTGGAAACACGGGTGAGAATCATCGAACTGCTGAAACGGCAAGGCCCTCTGGGTGCCAAGGATATTGCCGCAACGATCGGCATCACCACTGCAGCAGTATCCCAGCACCTCAAAATATTGAAACAGGCCGGCCTGGTCCGCAGCGAACGCAAAGGCTACTGGATTCCCTATTCAATCGACGAAAAAGCCATGGAAAATTGCCGTCAGCTTTTGACCGAAGTCTGCTCATGCGGGTGCCAGGGCAGCGGAAAATTCTCAGAATGCGAGCCGACCAGATCGGACCGGAATGCCCTGCGCAAGTACGCCGCAGAACTGCAGAATGAGCTCAAGACGGTGCAGCAAAGATTGAAAGAGTTGGAGCAGTCAGCAAAGTAGCAAATTTTTTTGCCAATATATTTAAGTTGTTGCTTAACCGCTTAACCAAGAGGAGGTGATTACATGGCAGACAAGAAAAAGGGCTGCGGGTGCGGCTGCATCGGGCAGGCACCGGTCAACAAGAAGCCCCAAAAGGAGAAAAAAGAGGCCCGGAAGTCAAAATGAGTTAGTGTTACGTTCAACCCTTAAGGGGCCGAGGAAACTAGGTAAGCCATCCTCGGCCCCTGGTTTTAGGTTTGATTTCAGTGGCATCGCTCTAACCTGTCAGAAACAAAACAGGCGGTTGCTTGCGCGGCCGCCTGTTTTGTTCAAAAATCACATCCAGGGGCTAAGTCGGCTTACTATACATGCCGGCCTAAAAAAGGGTTTACAAATACGGAGGTGAGACTACTATTATATAGTCATCGAGACTTGGCACTACCTACATAATGTTAAGATTATAGGCACTTATAAACCAAACTGAACATCATGGCATTGAATAGCAGGAAAGTTATTACCTTCATCGCGGGCCTCTGCATTTTTCTGGTCACCAATGGCTATGCGGTTGCGGATACGACGACACCTTCACAAATCGGTCGCATCCTGAAACAGCTGGAGATCCTGGAACAGGCCCCCGGCAACCTGAGACCGCAGCAGCACCAGGCCATCCAGAACATTCGCAACATCATCAGACAACGTCCCGAAAAAATAGCCTCACCCCCCCCGCATGTCATCGAACCGTGTAAACGGGAAATGATTAATAACGAAGATGGTACCTTCACGTTTGTCATCGAAACAAAAAAAGAGTTGCAGGCCTGGCTGCTGCCGGTGAATTCGAATGAATTCAACCAGGGGATGAACTGGCACGATGCCAGGGAAAAGGTAAAGGCATACAATTTAAACGGCATCCACGGCTGGGGGCTCCCGCCAGTGGAAGTGTTGTACGGGATTCATAAAGTCAGCAGTGATTGCCCCGGCAAATTCGTAAAGGTCACCGGCGCGCCCATTATTCACGGCCAGTTTTATCACTTTGCTTACTGGACTTCCAGCGAGTTCTCCTTTGTCGATGCCTCCGAAAAATACCATGCCGATGCCGTGTCGCTCTATAGCGGCAACGTCATCCATGAAAGGAAAGAGAATATCGGCATTGTGTGGCCGGCCAAACTGATAAGCAAAGAGTCATTGTCAGACATGAAAAAGAAGGAACTTCCGAAGGATTAGCATCACAAGCACCCCTCAATACCAACCTCAGAACCAAAATCACTGCATTGCGATCTCCAAATTACAAAACATAACCGGCCTGGCCGGGCGCTGCCGCCCGGCCAGGTTCCCATGATGGAAGCCCGGCTATCATCCAAGCATTTGGGCCCAAGATTTAAATGAGCGGGTGGTGAGTTCGCCAACGGCGCATTAACCATTTGATTTCATTTATTTAAAAACCCAACTGCGGTTCAAGTAAAAACAGGGACTGCCAGTGCGTCACATCCTGAGCGGCTCATTGAGTTGCAAATCCGCCTTATGCAAACGGGCCGGTCAACATCATAAATTTTGTGTTTTCCGCTAAATCGTATATAATGCCCGCATGGCAATGGTTATCG
>Ga0209145_1000252_pt1 | contig 10837 bp, 6 predicted proteins | sample WorMetfiPIANOSA2_FD_187396 | JGI IMG/M metagenome (GOLD analysis project Ga0209145, IMG submission 187396) | Marine gutless worms symbiont microbial communities from Max Planck institute for Marine Microbiology, Germany - Olavius filocauda... | ecosystem: Host-associated > Annelida > Digestive... | reverse complement strand
TTTGGGTTAAAATCAACATCACCATCACCATCATCATCAGACTTGCAGGAAACGATTGGTGGAATAGCGAACTGCATCTTGATGTTGGGCTCGACGGAGCTGATGTCCTTATAGAGTTTGAAACCATCAAGTTTGAGTCCGACGTAGATGTCAGCACGAGTACGTCCATCTGAAGACCAGTAGACAGCCACTCCAGGTCCGTCTCTGTTGTCGATCTTACCACTGGCACTATGCTCCAGTTGTTCGGTCAAGTTTTCAGGTATCTTTACAACTGGCATTGTACACGACATCTCGCTAGCGTCTGCGTTACTCTGAGGTAACTCGCACGGCTACAATACAAATAATACATTAATTTTATCAAGCATCATTCATCGTGTACTTTGCTCGGAACGTAATGCCTTCTCTCTCCATCACCAGCTTGGCATATAGTCGCTCCGTTGCTTAGGCCCACTCCGTGCGGGCTCAGTGCAATTTTTCCCTTTGAGCCGCAAAGTCTGCTTTGTAAGTGCTGCACGAACGTCACTCTTAATTACTAATTACTACTAGGTTTAATCAGACGATGTGTCTGCTTGTGAGGTGATGTGGACTTGAGCGGGGTGATGTCAGTGGCATATTTCGTGCATACATGATACATACAAGATGTATGATTGGGGTGAATCGGTTTCTTGGCTTTCTCGGTTTCCAGTGCTAAAATCGATTTTTGGACAGTAGTCGCACTGCCATAGTACATGCAAGTGGCACTTTACGTCAAATGCACGTATTACGCACTGTACTCCCGTTTGTCATATTTCATGTTTGCTTAAAACTTTACAGATTTTTAGATTGGAATTTGGAGTCTATAAGAGTCTGTTGCTGGTTGGTGAAAGGGACGTCTTTAGCACTGGTTGGCGACAGGAAGAGCATCCGGCCAGAGACAATCTGCATCAATTACCCCACGTGGAATGTACTTTCGATGCAATCTTCTTTATTTGCCGTCGTCCCTTCTCCTGTCTGAGATGAACGTGGTGGTGATAGGGAGATTGCTTGCAGAGGAAGAGTCAATGGGAAACTGCTTGTGTGTGTCCTAGTACCCCTTGTACCCAGGCTGCCCACGCCCACCTACGCTTGTATAATACAAACTTAATACCCCTGAATTGCTGTCTGTTGTTGACGACGTGTTGCCGTCGTTGTTAGTCGTGTTGGTGACAACAGTGACAGTGATGCGAGGTTCAGCAACTGAGTCGAGATTTCTCCCGTACACCGTCACCTTTGATCCACCGCTGAACATTTCAACACGCATCTTTACTTCTCTCAAATTTTAATCAGTTACTTGTCGTATTCTAAGCTTATTCTAAGTTGATACACGGGTGATCCAGAGAGAATGGCTACGGAGGAGTGTGGGCGAATTGAGCGGCTCAATGTTATAAAAAGACGTGAAAGATGACAAGAGAAAAAGCAGAATGGGTGTGTTTCCAAAGGGTTTCAGCACGATGGAGTTTAGACCATTCAGTCATTCATTATAGTTTCACAGAATAACAGACGAAGTGCTGTTAAGTATACAAGAATAGAATAAGACCAGAAAGCACGAGCAGTAGGTAAAAACCAGTGATTGGATTTAGTTGTGCGTTTTGAGAACTTGGTGGTGACTGGAGTGTGCTTGTCCAGTGAAGAGGAGAAAGTAGTGTTGTAAAAGATCAGTAGAGAGTCTAGAGATACAGGAGGATTGCTGACGAGTCCAGAAGATTGCACATCGGACATAACTGAAAGAGTCAAGAAATATCTATCGAGTGAAGGCGGCGAAAATAATGAAATTTAGGAGGAAGAAGAGGTGTACGGTGAACAGTTTTGGGAAAATAGGGAAGTGGTCAGATGGAGAGCAGTGGGTCATAGACAGAGAAGGTGTAAGGGAAGTATCGGAGGAGGTGATTAATAGGTCTAGGGTATGATTCTTATTATGTGCTGAAAAGTTTGGAAAATGGCTACAGAAGGGATGAGTTCCAGTGGATGTCTTAGACACTGATTTGCAACTGGAAGGACATCGAGCCTCAAAATCTCTGCACAAATTATCCCCGATGGAGTGTACTTTTTCTTTAGTCTTCTTCCTTCACTGCCGTCCCTTCTCCTGTCTGAGAAGGACATGGTGGGACGATGTTAAATAAATGTATCGAGAGAGAGTCAAGGGGAACCGGTTAACCCAGGTTCGCCTGCTAAGACGATCGTTAAACTCACGTATGTGCGGGGTTGGAAAGTTTACATCTTGAGTGAGGTTACAGGAAGACAGAATAACCAACGCGTATGAGAGTAAACGTATGGTATTGGTATGAGTGCACGGTGATCTAGAGGGTAGGCAGTTGATAGAGGTGCAAACACATACTCGCCAGTCGATCGCCTTCAATATGTTTTTTGCACTTTGTGACCCTGTGACCTTGACCTGTGACCTTTTGACCTAATATCAATTGGTCGGCAAAGATTCATGATGGACTATCCCTGTGGCAGTTGTAGTTTCCGCCATTTTGGTTTTGTTGTGGACAGGTAGACAGACTCACACACGCGGATGAACGCCTTAGTCTCGCGACTTTCCTCGGCGTAAGTAAATATATCGAAACGTTACAAAGTAATTCTCGGATGACTAAACCAATAGTCGTAAGGAAAGAATCACGCTGTATCCGGTACTCACACAATGAGATGATTACGTGGTTGTATGTCTGAAAACACGGGGTTACTGCGGTATTCAAACGTGTGATTGGTGTCAATCTGTGACCCGTTGTTTATTTCCAGTTTAATCGCCAGATGGCGAGCTGTCATATTCACTGGCGGCGTTGTCACGTATATCGTGTTTTCTTCAATCCTGTAAACAGAAAATATAATTAATTGAAGTACTGAACTTTATCACAGTGCGCTGGCGTGTAGTATGAGGCAGTAATTTTCTATTTTTCTCTCCTCAAATGGCGACATGATGTACATTATTGCATTGTTAATGTCATGTTTACGCAGTACGCACCTTCTGAGGTTTTTCAAAAATCAAAATACGGGTAATTTGGATAAAAATCATAAAAACATAAGTCATAAAAATAAAAAATTGAGAAAATAAGCGCTGACTGCAGCTTATTATAGAAGTGATATCTGCATGTAAACTGTAGGCCTATCAATAACAAACTTCTTGTCAAAATCGTCAAAAAATTAAAATCGTAAAATTGTCAAAAAATTAAAATAAGTCATCGAAATAAAAAATCACAATAACATAAATCATAAAATTATATCAAAAAAAAATCACCAAAGCCAGTAAAGAAGACTACCTGGAACTGTGTGGGTAAGCTTTGTATTGACCGACATAGACAGCGGTGACAGTGGTCACGTTGAGAGACTGACCAGTAATGGTCACTCGAGTACCGCCGGCCACTGGACCGTACAACGGCCACACGCTGAAACTCACTGAAAATTCAACAAAACAATAGTATTGTCTTTAATGACGATTGAAACGATATGTCCCGCCTCAGTGCAGCAGCCTGCTTCCATCAAATTTATGAAGTTTCTTCGAATTATTATAATTTTTGATTGGTGTGGGACAGAAACGTGTCGACACCAGACTTCAGAGTTACTAACAGTCGCTAGATGACTACATTTACACCTTCAAGAAAACGAAAATTTATTCTTTATCTTCCTTTGCTGAAATATAATATAATTCATAATATATTACACTCCCAACAACAACAACAACAATTGCATTTCCCACCTTTGTGTCTTCAGCAGCAAGCACAATCTTACAAAACTTCCAACTCGCGAGTACACAACTAAACCTCACGGTTCTATAGAGTAGAAAAATATCCAATTGGTATCCCAATCGAAAACCAGTTGAAACCTGTCCGAGACCTCTCATGATTTCTATAGTCTTGTCCAAAAACCCGCACGAAACTACCGACCTGCTTCAATCTTGACATGTTGAAATAGAAGCAGAAAAGTAATTAGCTGGTCGCAGATCCGCATGAATCTGTCATAAACCTGGTCTGCTATAACTTCAACACAGCCTAATGTGTTGCAGTGATATTTTCGCACTCATCTGATGATCTGAAATTATTTCAGTTATCGTTATCATAAATGTAAACCAAAAAAACCGTAGTTCATACACATGCTAACGGCGAGTAACGCATCGAAAGCAAAATCACATTGCCTAAGTGTTATATATCAGCTATTTGCCCTGATTGCCCCAGAAGCCCCCTGTGTACTGATTAGCACCAAATTTGGTATGGGGTGTCGTCTCCAGGAGTAATCACGTATGCCAAATTTAAATCGATCGGTTTAGGACTTTCGATTCTGTAGGGGGTTAAAATGTGCCATTCTACATTGACTAAGCCAGTCGCCGTTAACACAGTGCAGTCGCTACCGCGCTGCCCGTGATTAGTGGTTTCATCAATCGTTTTCGCTCAACTGACGACAAATTAACAAAGAATGTATTATCTACTACCGGAGCAGTTAGGTGAATAACAGCAGTCATAAGTAGGGCAGCTCTCCTTCTCCGAGGAATCTCCAACGCAGTTGCCGGCCTCACAGACACGAGTTCGGCTTCTATGTCGATCGTCACAGTCAGCTGAACAGTCTGACCACTCTGTCCACACGGACCAGCGACCACAGCCCTCAACGTTGACATCTGTCAATAACCACACATATAACAAGAAGTCAAAATGGAAACTCAGACGTGGGGAACTGTGGTTTCAGATTTGGCTTTCCATCAGTACTTGTAAGTTGTAGCATAACTAGTCATCAGGTGTGGGAATGCTACACGTCGGTAGTTAGAGATGCAAGAACTGCGTTCACATTCGTCCAGTGACACATTAACCACTGCGCATAGGCTACATGGTGTCACGAAAACAAACGGCATGTGGTCCTGGCAAGTTTCACCCAAATTATGCATTACTTACTTATATACACCGTGTCCATAAAAAGGCGGTCAAATCTAAACAGATTTTCAAAATTCTTTTACCACTGGATAGAGAAGGAAATTTCCAACAAAACCTTTGTGTTATTTTCCACCACGCCTTAAGTGGATTTGAATTTGATTTGCGAATTTGAAAGTTCAAATTTGTTGTAAAATTGCAAAACAAAGTTAAAACTCGTATCATATTTGTCAAAAAATGAAAGTTTCATTCATTTGGCTGAATGGATATTGTTATTATCACAAAAGCTGCTGAAAGTGTTTAACGCTTGCACCCACACATGCGCGAAGACGTCGACACCACTTTTTATCACTTTTTATGATTTTAACTGTTTGAATGCCTATCATTAATCAACGAAACTATAAAGCTGGTAAATTCCAGGACCACATGCCCTTTGCTTCCGATAGCTATGGAAACTTAACTGGTTCATGTGACATTTTTTTGTTTGCATTTTCTTCCAGATTTACGCCAAACTTGAAATTTTAAATTCCCAAAGGTAGTGCGGTAACATATTTAAAGTGTGGTGGAAAATAATACATGGGTTTTGTTGGAAATTCCTTCTCAATCCAGTGGTAAAAGAATTTTGAGATTTGACGAAGTTACCACTATGAGCTTAGTGACACCTTTTTTGTGGACACAGTGTATGTACACTGCGTTACAAAATACTGTGGTTATGAAATGATTGGCATATGTTGCATTTCACAAGGTAGGATAAAAGTATACCCATCAGGAGACGAGGAGAGGTGGGCAATAATTCTGTTGCCGTTTTGTTGAAAATTTATGTAGGTATCTGCTAGCAAAAAATATGAAATTAGACAATGATATCGCAACATTTTACCGAACGGTGTATGTTATTCCCAAATTGACATGAATAGATATGAAAACACTAGCTAACTGAAGCAATTGTACACGAGAATGGACATCTGAAATATATTGCATGAAGTAAAAATATCAAACAAACAGTTGCACCGTGCACGAGACATTTTCACGGAGAGACTTATACAGAGTGGGCCAAAAGTTTACATCCCCTACGTTGATCTAATCTTTTGAACAAAACAGGAAGGATGGAGAGAAGAAGCAGTTAACCGTGAGACCAGTCGGTAGCGTTGATATTTGGAAGACATCTCATGCAGACGTCAGACTCATGCGCGTCGTTCGCCAAGTAACAGTTGCCGTTAATCAGACACGTGTCAGACTAGACGGAAATCAAAATACAACTCCGTATACAACATGTGTAAGGTTCTTCGTCAGTCACTGGGCGGGCTCCTCAGCAAAACTCTGTGGCACCACATTCGTGAACGATACATTTTTATTTTTATTTTGTATTTTGTGAAAAATACGATTGGTTTTCAAATGTAAAATATGACATTTGACCTCTTACAACACACAAGTCTTTTGAAGGTCTGGAGAAATGTCGTGTAGAAAAATCTCGTTATCAGTCACCATCGATCCATCTACCAGCTACCACATTAGTTAAATTCTATGCACTGTGCTGATGAAAATCAAAGACGTGTCAGACTACACGAAAAACAAATACAGAAAACGATATAGTGTGACTCACATGTTATTATTTACAACCATAGCTCGAGGCACGTATGGTACGTGTTTCATTTTTGGAAAGGTAATTGTATGTACGGTATTTTAATGTATCTTATTTTAGCGTCACAGGTAAAGGGTGAAGACAGTACAATGTCGTTTTTTATCACCACAGACACAGTACAATATGCACAGCAGACAGTGCAGTGGTTTTATTCAAATGTTATAAACTATAAAAATAATTAATTCGAGAACAACAACAAGAGTTCAATTGATTAAACGTACGTTTAGTTAAACGCTGAACTGATAAATACAACGACTAAAATGTTCGATAGTAATACAATATTAAAATCTAGAATACACTAAAACAGCAACACACATCAAATAGAACAATGGATTTACTAGGGACCTGTGAATCATTTTCGTTTGAATTGAATCACGGATCGAATCGGCGGCTACGATTCGAATTCGAATCTCGAATCGAATCAGGGTACTGTATGGGCTTGAAGTTTGTGCTTTAAACAAATCACAGATTGCATCACTTGACTTCGTCATAATTCGATTCTTCACGAAAATGTTTAAGACCAATAATATAGATACTGTAAAGGCTTGTCAAGAATATTTTTCATTTGATCTTCCTGTGTTGATTTGTCAAACGTGTAAAAAACTAGAGTCTAGTTTGAATAGTCGTATTATATAAATTGGTATTACATAAATTGGTTACTTGCTTTGAGCTTATCGTGTTTAACTAGTTATCAGTATAGTATTATTTTATTTAAGGCATAGTTAATTAATTACTGGTCTTACTAGTGTGTATATCCATATGCTGCATGTGTATGTGTATGTACATATATAATTTATTTGTTTACGTGTTCAGTGAAGTAAAGTAATTATAACAGACGAACAGAGATGTGCAGATTCTCCTGGTTCCTCAAACAATATTGCACGATCGCTCCTACAGTGCTAGCGAGTGTGTATGCTCTTGCTACGTAAACATAAAATCATAAACATATAATAAATCTCAATTACAACGGCACAACGGTTGAAGTTTTTTTGTTGAACAGTGAGTGTGGTTTGTGGTACGACGGCAGGTGCGGTTGATTCGAAAATTTTGAATCGGCCCGTCACTTTCAATCGAATTGAACTGGAATCGTCTGATTGAATTCGAATTGAATCTCGAAGCTTCGCAGGTCCCTAGGATTTACGTAAAAAATATAATCAATTAATTCATCAAACCTTGGTGCAGTTACCATCTGGACTTGCCGTTATGTTCACCGTTGTATTCAGCATCTACATTACACGTGACAATGTCACAGTCATGACAATGCCATTCTTTTTCAACATTTCTACTACATTTACAACAAATTTAGCCCAATATCAATAATTTCGGACACAAAGAAATATCACAAACATTACTACTACTAGCCTAATGCTGTCACTGAGACTACACGCAAGTGTTCATGATCATTCTTTATACCGAAAATATCGAGCTAGATATGTATTTGAAAAGGTACAACCACTACGACTATACTATGACTAAAATAATGTAAAGTAAAGTAAAGTTTATTGGCTCATAACAAACGTACGTATACGCAGCAGCAACGATTGAAATTTCAAGACGATAGTTACAAACCAAATAATATAAAAACACAAAACTAGAAATAAAACACAAGCTAATCCAATAACTTGAAAAGACAATTTTACTACAAATTAAGATTTATGTATGTTAAAAACACAACTTGGTAATTTAAAATTATGACTCCTGCTACAACTACTGCCACTGCCACTACTACTATTACTACTGTTATTGCTGCTGCTTTATTTAGTCAAATAACTGAATTTAAATTTAGAATAAAACAATAAAATCTGATCAGGTGATGATGAGAGGAACTCAGAGAGGAGCGGACCTGTTCGAGCTGCGCCAATCCATCTTTCATCGCCTCATTCATCAGGTCTTTATCAAGTGTGACAACATCATCAGTGGCTCTCTTACGTCTACTTCCCGCGCTGCAGTGTAGACGAATGTCACTGCGAGTTGCTGTGAATATCAGCTTCATTCTGTCATTGCACAACAAACATATCGTAAGACAACTTGTCAAAATCCACGTCTTGTTTGTCTTCAGACGCCACTGGCACTTACTTACTTGCCTTTGTAGCATAAAACACAATGTGAAAAACAGAAAGAAATAATGATATAATGTTAGTTTCTTCTCTATCAGGCTTCAACAAACTTGGAACATGTGTTGCTTGTACAACATAACGAAATATCCACATTCAACACGGAACAGATCCAACCAGGGGACAGGTGTACTTTGACCTCACTGGCGACCCTGTGACTACAGCGTCAAGATTTCCAGTCTAAGTTGCATGTGTGATCTTCGACTACTTGAAGTCTTAGAAGGACATGGCGTATAGCGTGTATATAGGTAGACAGAAGCAGTAGTATACGTACGTGGATGTTTGTGTCACTGAGTAGCTCATGGGGTATCCGCGACTAATCTTGACGTTTGACTTGCGAATAAGCGTGAACGACGTTACCACCGCTCTGAAAACATCAGTCAAAACTTGTACAGTTCAACTACAGACTGACTGTTTAATACACCAAGTAGGCTAGGCAGTGAGTAAGCAAGTAAGCAAGTAAAGAGTAGTTGTAACGCGCAAAAATATAGTCGCTATGTGCGGCAGCCGCCACTAAACAAAAACGTCTTCAAATGCTTTCTGAAGCTGTAAATGCTGTTAGGCAGTGTTGATTAGATGTCCCAGAAAACACCAACTCTCAAAAATGCCATCATCCATGTCCTAATATGTTCTAGGTAGGCGGAGTCTAGCAGTCAGCCACAATGATTGACAGCCAGCCACACAGTCTGTTTACATCCTGCAGAGCATCACTGCGCGACTTATTGAGTTTGTTGCATGCACAACTAAACAGTCCTGTAAATCAAATCAAATCAAATCAATTTATTTGACAACACAAATGAAAACACAATATGAATAAACAGTTAGCAATATGTACGGTATGTAAAAATAAGAGAAAGGAAAATGTGTTGAACGGGACACCAAGGCAGGAGACCAGGTTACTAACTGTTTATTCATATTGTGTTTTCATTTGTGTTGTCAAATAAATTGATTTGATTTGATTTGCATGACTATTGAGTTGTGCATGCAACAAACGCAATAAGTCACACAGATTGCACAACAGACTTAACAGTGATAACAATCAATCCAATGAAAAGTTTAGAAACTTTAACTTCAGTTTGAGATGAGACATACTGTGATCCGCTGTACAGTCTACCACAACAGTAGTGCGGATGACTGGTGCAGTAGCTGTTCATTGTGAAAGTGATTGCACCGTAGAACCAGGACATGTAATGCAAGGACATCAGCTGCACTCGTAAACCAATCATCACAGGTAAATGTAATGTACAGTGCCCAGGTGTGACAATGTGGCCTTAAATTTAAAGTTCACGGCATTTGTTTCGAACTTTACTACAGTTAACAGTCTACACCAGTAGGTAAAGGTACAGTAAAAATACACAGTATTCAAAGGAAGTCATTTTATTTTCTGCAGCGATGAAACTTCAACACAGATCAAGGCTTCATCACTCGTTTCACGCTATAATTACAATTTCGTTTCTACAGTTATTGTTATCGTTTATGAATTAATGCCTCTCCAGCTTGGGGAGGGTTCACTGATGATCGGAGACGTTTGGAAGCATTTACTGTAAAACACTTGTTTTTTGCTGCATCTTAATTTCGCGTTTTTTAAGTGTAGAAAAATTGCGGCATTTTAATTTCGCATTTTGGCTTATTGTTACAGCATTTTGCCTAAGCATTTTTGCCTGACACCCGTTGCTGCTTCCATTGTGTGTAAAATTATTACATGCACTATATGAAAATGTGGAAGTGGAATGTTAACGGTGTTGTTTTATTGTACTACCGTAGTATTTAGAATTAGCTAGTGATAAAAGTACTGAAATCAAGACACCATTCTTAGGACTAGAAGCTTGTAATACTGACACGAAGAACCAGGAGAATCTGGGAAAATTTTGGTATTCTATGCATATTAGATTTTAGTGAAGGGCACAGTTTAAGTCTGCGGGTATAAAAATTTGCGGGTATTTAATTTTGCAATTTTACTTGATTCGTGAAAACTAAGTGCACGCAAAAATTAAGTGGTTTACAGTATGTGCCGTTCTTCCACCCTAGGATATCGTGAGGAATCCACCTTGACCGTCGACAGCATCTGCACCAAAGCTAATGAAACAGTTCTCCAGCATCACTGGCAACCGTCATTGTAAGATCCCTGTATATCACTGAGTTTCAGGCCATCGTGTCCATAGGCATTGTTTATGTGGTAGCCCCGCCTACCTGGGAAGACCTGACCCACTTAG
>Ga0209145_1000251_pt1 | contig 10839 bp, 7 predicted proteins | sample WorMetfiPIANOSA2_FD_187396 | JGI IMG/M metagenome (GOLD analysis project Ga0209145, IMG submission 187396) | Marine gutless worms symbiont microbial communities from Max Planck institute for Marine Microbiology, Germany - Olavius filocauda... | ecosystem: Host-associated > Annelida > Digestive... | reverse complement strand
GTGAGATACGCCGGTTTTTCCGCAACTGTGAAATACCGCGCGACGGTGTGAAGCTGATAAATGACCGAGTGGGAATGCGAACTGGCGTTGTGTTTGTCCGTGTGGCGGATGTCCGGAGCCTTCACATCGCTCTTGACATGCACGGGAAAATGGCAGAAGATTGTAAGATCGGCGTTGAGAGATGTGGTGACCAGGACTTTGAAGAAGCTGTGGATGGGGCGCCTCCAAAACGCTACGAAAGGTCAAGATCACCGAGAACGCGAAATGTGGATGAAAACTCAAATCTGTCCTTCTTTGTGCTGAAGAAACTCCCGGCAAAGACCGAAAAGGATGACATTCGGAAATTTTTCGGGAAGTTCCGGATTGCAGCTGATGGCGGGCCATTCTTTGAACTGGCGTATGACAAGAGTCAGACGGGCAATGCGCTGGTTGCTGTTGAGGAGAAAGACAGCAATAAGGTTGTGACACTGCACCGTAGCTTGTTAAATGGCACTCGTGTCGACGTGGTGAAGATCAACACGTATGAGTTTGAGGAAAGATCACGGCGAGCTCGTCAGTGTGAGCGAGAGATGGACAAGGATGCACCACAGAGCAAGTCCTCAACAGCATCATCATCATTTCCACGCGACAAGAAGGTCGAGAAGCAGGATCCAAAATCAAAAGAACTGAACCGTAGCGGAAATTCAGCGGCGGAGGATGACGGAAAGTGGCAGGATGGCGGTGATGCTGAACAGCGTGCATACTGTATTGAGCTGCGTGGTATTCCGTACACTGCTTCTCCAGCGATGGTACAGGACTTCTTCCGTGAGATAAGTGTTCCGGTTGAGTCCATTCACATTGTGTACAACCGCGAGCACAGAGCGACCGGGATTGCGTACATCGAGTTTGAGTCCATGGCGGACCAGAAGAGGGCGCTCGAGAAGGACAAGCAGCACATGGCTCATCGATTCGTGGAAATCCGTGCGCTCGGCAAAACAGCGATGGTAGAGGAGTTCAACAGACAGCAGCAGAAGTTTGGTGGAACCCAGATACCATTGACAAGTGCGAGGTCCGGCAGCGACCGCTCTAAACAAGGCTCAGCAACACTCCTGTCAATGCAGAATCTTCATTATGACACCCAGCTGGAAGACATCCTTGAGTTCTTCTCAGGTTGTCAGCCGATCGTTGACTCTATCAAGCTGCAGTACAAGGACGGCAAGCCGACAGGTGATGGGTTGGTCGCGTTTCACTCGCTGCAGGAGGCAGAGGCAGCACTTCGCAATAAGAACCGCCACATGCTGCTGGGCAAACCAATCACGCTCAGCTGGCCAAAGAACTGACGGACCGACTGCAGGTAGTAGTATTGAAGTGTTGTTAACTTACAGAACTGCATGTTTACCTGTGACCTGTGTGCAATGGCGCCGCTAGCAGTGATCAACCGGGGTGCAGCCAGGCTGGAACAGTCGAAACGTTGATAGCACGGGTTTTGGAGTTTTGGGGAGGGGGCAGCGAGCCCCCTCTCCAGCATATAGAGGTTCTGAGAACAGTGAATAGTCCCCCAGTAGGGTGCAGACGAAACTTGACCCTGAAGGTTTATTGTATTCTATTTCACGTTACCCTAGACTGGCACACTGCACCATACCTAGCATGTCAGCTGCACCGTGTGGCAGACTCATGGCTACAACTGTGCTTCTAGACTGGCACACTGCACCATACCTAGCATGTCAGCTGCACCGTGTGGCAGACTCATGGCTACAACTGTGTTCCTAGACTGGCACACTGTGCCATACCTAGCACGTGAGCTGCACCGTGTGGCAGACTCATGGCTACAACTGTGCTCCGCGTTCACATCTGTGCTTGATGTGCCATCAACGCGTCATGTTACCATCGGCGACCGTGCCTTTGGTGTCGCCGCTGCGCGTGTATGGAACACTCTGGCGGCCGACGTCATGTTATCGTCATCACTGCCTGTCTTCAGGCGACAGCTGAAAACTTTCTTATTTGCATGTCTCTACACGTGACACTCACATTAATTATTGTCGTTCCTGTAAAGTGCTCTCGGAGTTTTTTTTAAACTGCATGGCACTTAAAATATTTTGATAATAATAATAAAATGATTTTTCTGGAAGGGTGTGACCTACTCTAACCCATCCCAGCCCGTCGTAATTCCCAACTGCAGTGTGTACAGTTGACTGTTGATGCTGTTAATTAAGTGTCCTAGGTGGCCTTCCGAAGAACTGGTGTTCTGTTGAGTACACGGCAACACTCAAAAGAATATGATGCCATGAAAAGAAGTTGCCAAGAGGTTTTGTTTCAGACTGGAGAATTTGACTGAAACTGTGATTGGTACAGGCACTAGACGTATAACTGGTGAGGCAGCTGGTAGCATTACTGTGGTGGGAACACTAGATGTATAACTGGAGAGGCAGCTGGTACTGGTAGCATTACTGTGGTGGGAACATGTTACAATCACAAATCTCGGATGAAATGGATAATATTCACAGCAAATGTCAGCAACATGATCATAACAAAACCACAATAACCGGAAAGAAACAGCGTCGCCTTATGGTCCGACTAATACACGTTGTCACATTCCACCGACCTCAGACTAATGACTACTGACTAGCACATAAGTGCATAAGCATATAAGTACAATATGAAATACATAAGTAACAATCCTGGCTGACCAACAACAAATTTAACTTGTTAATCTGGTTAATAGGCAGTCGGGTGCAACATTTAACTTTCCCTGGATATAATGGAATTTCAAGTTAAACTCTTGCATTGCCAGAATCCACCTCATCAGCTTGGCACTACGAGGAGCCGACTGCGCGAGGAAAGTAAGAAAGTTATGATCTGAATAAATATCGATATCACAACCAAAAACCCAATTACGATATTTCTTAAGAGCTGAAATCACCGCGAATGCCTCCTTGTGTACAGCAGCCCATGTTCGCTGTGCTTTATGCTAAAAAAAGCCAACGGATATTCAATTCCATCCCCCTTGGTCTGACTCAAATATCCAGCTACTGCATTATCACTGGCATCTACTCGGATATTGAATGGCTTATCAAAATCCGTTGCATACAACATGCAGTCGGTAGCATCACACAGTGCTTGTTTCAGCTGGTTCAAGGCCGCTGTGTGGCATTCATCCCATGGAATAACATTTGGTACATGCTTAGAAGTCAAGTCAGTCAGTGGCTTTGCCAACTTAGCATACTTAGGAATATGATCCCTAAAGAAACCAAATAGCCCAAGAAGACGTCTGACTTCAGTCTTAGTTCTAGCTGGCCTCAAGTCTTTGATTGCAGCAACTTTCCCGGGATCAGGTTTTTTACCACCAGAACCCACTATTTTCCCACAAAATTTTATCTCACGATGTGCAAACTTACATTTCTTCAACTTTATCGTGATTCCTGTTTCCAAGATACGCTTTAGGAAACACTCCATCTGCTGCAAATGCAATGAAAATGCATCATTGTCCTTATTAGTGTGTGTGTGTGTGTGCAGAATCATATCGTCAACATATCATTCTGTAAAGTCTTGCAAGGGTTCTAATACGCGCTGAATGGCACGTATAAAAGTGGAGCCACAAGCTTTACCCCCAAATGGTGTTCTTAAAAATTCAAAAATTCCTTCATCACATACAAATGCCGTTAAGGGCTCATCTCCTGGCCGCACACGTGTTTGCCAGTATGCGCCAGCTGCGTCGAATGAACTCACTAACCTAGCAGATGCAACACGATTCATAATCCCCTCCATGTCTAGTACTGGGTAAGGATCATTACGTGTAAAAGAATTGACATAAGAGTAATCCACAGCTAAACGATTACCATCACGTCCCCCAGGACCCTTCAATACTACCACCAGTGGACTCACCATGTCACTGTTTGAAGGTCGAATCACACCGAGATCCAACATACGTTTTATCTCTTGTTTAACCTGTGGTTCGAGTTTTTCTGGAACTCGATAGGCTCTTAAACGTCTTGGTTTAAAATCAGGAAGCAAGTTTATTTCATGCTCTGCCAATGTACAGAAACCTGGATCATCAGAAAAACATTCAGAGTATCTGTCTAACAATTCCAAGAGCCGCCGTTGCTCTACAGGTGATAAATGACTAATTTGTTGGGCATCAATTTTCTCACTTGGTAACTGAGGTACTGAATCTGTCAGTTCAAAGGTATCAGTATCCCCAAAATCTTAGTCACCATTACCCACTACAGCACAACCACATGACATACACTCACATCTCACCACATCTGTCTCTACACTGTCATCAGTCACACTATGACTGCACCGTCTGCACCCGCCCAATATCTCCAAATCAGGCTTACAAGACACACAGTCAGTAGAAACCATATACCTTTTTAACCGATTGGCATGAACATGGTGTCGCACACCATCGAGCTCAATGACATAATTGTGTGGTGAACACACTTGCATCACGTGAGCTGGACCCTGCCATTTACTGAAGGTTCGAGCTGAAGTGGTATCTGGGCTCAAAAGCAAAACTAGGTCTCCTACCTGAAAATGTTTCTCACGAGCACGCAAATTATAGCGACTCACATAACGCTTCTGTGCTTGAGCATTACCTGCCTTACAGAGTCAAACCGATCCTGTAGATCACGCAAGTAATCTACTGTACTTTTACCAAGACTAAGTGGTGGGTTATGAACCCCCTCCCAAGTCTCTTTGAGTACACTAAGTGGTCCTCTAGGTAATCGTGAAAATACTAAGGTGCAAGGTGCAACACCTAGACTCTCATTTTCACTTTCACGAATTGCCCACAACACAAAATCGAGATGTAGGTGCCACTGTTTGGGATGTTCCGCCGCCACCTTTGATATCATAGATTTGATACTAGATATAAGCCTCTCCGCGGGAGAATGCCCCAGTGGGTGATACGGGGTGGAAAATCGCGGCGTGCAACCCATTTGTTTTGTTAACTCTGCCATCAGTGCACTCTTGTGAGGTGATGCATTGTCCCATATTACAGTCTCTGGGACCCCTGTTAACGTCCATGTTTTCGCTAACGCTTCTGCAATATTCCTAGTTGTCAAAGCTCGTAGAGGGTATGCGAACGGAAAGGAAGTAGCTGAATCACACATTACTACAAAATAATTGTAGGCAGAAGTTTTCTGATTAGGGAACAGAGGACCTGCACAATCGACATAAAACTCCTGAAAAGCATACTGAGCCCGCGGAACCGCTGTGTACGGTCCCACACAGTGATTCTAGCTCTTTTCTGACAAATATCACACTCGTTGCAAAATTTCTTGGCATCAGCTGACAACGTAGGCCAGTAAAATGACATACGTACATGATCGCGCGTAAGTCGATATGCCTGGTGTGCACCAACAGTACAGTGTGCTAAATCTAGGACATCTCTGCGACGATTAGCGGGTAAACACAACTGTGTAACCTTTTCACCTACACACGCAATCTTTTTTACATGATACAGCAGACCCTTATGAATCCTCCCTTGCTGCGCTCAGCCACACGCCAACAAGGTTGTAAGGAGGCATCTTTCTGCTGCTCATCGCCAAACTGATCACTAGATACTACCCCCTGCTGCTCATCCTCATCACACAATGTGACTTGTGCAACATCAGCAACCGGAGGGTTTCCAGTATCCACAACTTCAGTCGTATTAACAACTGTAAGTAAATTCTCCGAGCTGTGACCAGAGCCAACACCGTATACCAACTCACCTGGTACTGGTACAGCATATCCATCATCATGACTACTGCGTAAACCACAAAGTTGATTTACCAGTGCAGCTGTCAGGATCATGTCCTCATTTAAGTCAGGACACACAGCGCACACGATTGGTACACTATCACAAACATGATCCTCACCATTCTCAGATCTGTTCACTAGTGAAATATGCAATTTCACTAAATCCGCCATCACGGGAACCCCGACAATACCGCGGAGCTGTACCCTCCCGATTTTAGGTAACACAACAGACTCGAGAATATTGGATCTAATGATATTTAACTCCGTACCGGAATCCTCAAGCGCTCGGATAACTGACTCATTCACATTCAGCTCATCAATTACTACATCGACATACTGTAGGGAAACAAACCCGCGATAAGATTGATAGTCACCGACATACACGAAAATTAGCACAGAGAGTATCCTCGCTCCCGACATCATTGATAGTGACACCCCTACTTATCGATAATTCACTTTCTATGCGATTCTCGCAAAACTGTGAATGACATGCATTCGCACTCGTTGGCTGGTTATGTTGTTGTTTGTTCATTGGACAATACTTTCTTGTGTGCCCAGGACATTTGCATTTGTAACACACAATCTTAGGATTGTGATATTTTGGCAACTGAGATTGCTCACCCAATGGTTTAGTCCCGTGTGGATGACTATCCACATTAACCACACAAGAAGCATTTGAAACAGTTGCACCAACAGCATTAGCACGTGGTTTGTCACTAGAATTATGATTGGCCTTAAACAAGTCAATACAATCTGCCAACTGAGATGTTTGTAGCCTGTCTTAGTTGCTGCTTCAACAGATAACACATATCTCAAACAGGGCTCGCTCAAGGTAGACTTTATACGATCAGACACAAGTAAGTCCTTAAGTAACTCAAAACTGTCAACTGTTCGTGATTCCACATACATGTTCAGTAATGACTGTAGTCTAGCTGCATACATGCAATAAGTCTCATCTTGTGCACGGGTGAGGGTATTAAAAAAATCAAGGTAGGTACACGGTGACAATTTATGTTCCTTAAGGATCACGTCACATACGTCAACGTACTTATTGCACCTACTTGGATCCATACGTGCCACCACCGAACGCGACTTAGCATTCAAATACCGCTGCAACAGTGCCACCTGTAAGTCAGATGGTACCTCATAACGTGCAAAGACTGATTCAACATGCTTAAAGAATAAGACAACATTAATTGCATCGGGACCCATGGGTGCGAGTGAAGCTTTTAAGGCTTCCCCATAGCGTTTAGCCCTCATAACAACCGAGTCTCTTTCTTTCTGTTCAGATGCATGTTTTAGTTCGAGCAACTTAAGTTCTGCCTGTTTTAGTCTTTCCTGAGACTCAAGCTCCTTCAGTCGCAGTGCATGTTCTGCCTCAAATTTTTGCTGTTCGAATGCAAGTTTCTTTTGTTCTAACATAAAGCATTCCATCTCGTACAAAGAATCGTGGGGCTCCTGAGTTTCTGCGGGAGTTTCAGTATCTTTCCCACTTGCCACACACTCAGCCCAGGCTGCCACCAACGCCTCGCGATCCATTGCATCCACCGTCTCCTCCTCCACGCCCGACTGCAATAATTTGGTTATTAAACGGGCACTACTTATTTTGCGAATTGCTGAAATTTCTTTACTCAGAACCTCCATATTATAAATTTGTAGTTACAAATGGATGATATCGAAGATGTAAAAATATACCGGTCAGCCAGGACAACAATAGCGATGACAAATTTATGTTACAACAATAAATGCTAATGTCATGAATGTAAAGTCCCGAAACGTCCGAAAGATATTGAAAAATTGTAGACTGCGCCAAATGTTACAATCACAAAACTCGGATGAAATGGATAATATTCACAGCAAATGTCAGCAACATGATCATAACAAAACAACAATAACCGGAAAGAAACAGCGTCGCCTTAAGGTCCGACTAATACACTTGTGACAGAACACTAGATGTATAACTGGAGAGGCAGCTGGTAACATTACCGTCGTCAGTGACCGTGCCTTCATGGTTGCAGAAGTTGTCTCTGGAACAGCCGGCCACACAACGTCACATCAGCTCCGACTCTCGCTGTTTGCTGAAAGCGCCTTAAAACTTTCCATACATCTGTGCATCCTTCAGTGGTTGACTTTCGGCCAGTTTCTATGTAACTGTTTAGGCCTATGTTATGTAATGCAGTTACAGAGAACACAGGTAGTGCTAGAATAGCGGGTTATGTATTGCACATTGCATCTTCACACTTGGCAGATGTGTCATGTCTTCAAGCAACCGCTTTTATAGCTTTGTGGATGGTTTACATCAATACACTCAATATTGCTATGATTATCTTTACTGTAGAGTTTAAGATGGTTCCCCGTGTGTATCAGTCGCTTGCTGTTTCACTGATACAACTGATAGGTGACTTAGTGGCAGCAAGTTAGTGATCTGGACACTTGCTGTAGTGTGTGAGCAGTATGTGGCCATTCATTGCTGGCACTACATGCAGTGCAGCTGGCAGACATACCACCACCTCAGTCACGCACACTAGTCCGTAGGTAAGCTACTACTTCCTTGCAGTCCTGTCGAGGGAAGAAGGCTGAGTTGGCGTGAACTGACAGAAACTTGCTCAAGGTTGCTTCTAGTGACTTTTTGTTGAACCTGTGACTGCTGAGTTACTAGTGCAATAGGCCTACTCTCAGTGATGTCATGGGCTTGAGGTTTGATGACACGGACAGAGACTTAAGGCTTGAGGACAATGAAAAGGACTTGTAAAGTGGTTTTCGAGGACAATGACTTTCCTCACGGATAACAACATTGGGTTACAGTGAAGAATGGCTTACTGCCATTCTTCACTGTAACCCAATGTCTGAGGACAAGGACTTGTAAATTGGTACTTGAGGATGTTTGAGGACAAGGACAACAAGGCTGCCTACCGGTACTGTACCAGTGACCACTGTGTCAGTCAGACTCCAGAAAGTTGGACTTAGCACTAACTTAGCAGGCTTGTGTCCCGACCTACATCGGATACTGGCTGACAGATAGTGTCAGTCGTTCAGCGGTCAGACAGACAGACAGATGTAGTGTAGGCTGCATCACTGCGTGACGTGAGCATGATGATAGTCTTGCTTGTAGTCGAGGCCTGTCTACAGTCATTAGACCTGCGTGCCGCCCATCTGGAGGCCACGTATTTACTGTATTATTATTTTCTTAGTACACTGGACTGCTAGTTAGAAATGTCCTTATGCCAAGCTAAGCGGAGTCGTAGGCGCTAGCCTAATACAGCCGTGTAGAGCTAATGATGGCTGTTGGCGAACAAGGACTGTGTGGTACCTCTGCTGCTGTGGTCTGTGCTGCTAGTATGGCATCGGTTATGCAGTGTGGTTGTTAGTGTGGCGTTGAGACCGTCACTGTTGTCATCGTTGTGATCTAGTTGACGCACCACCGTGGTCACAGCTGACTGACCACTGACACCAGTGACCACTGACACACCAGTCACTCGTGGACAACATCTGCACTGACCAGTGACCGTGGCCATGGCCAACCAGTGACCATGGCCAACTGACTGAGTGGTCACAGCTGACTGACAACATCGGCACTGACCAGTGACCAGTGAGTGACCATGTCCAACTGACTGAGCAGAGATTACTGGTGTCAGCCGACTTCAAATGAGAAGTTTTATCACAGTGGAATTTATTGTAGATATAGCAAGCTTCTGATTGTTGCGTCTAAATACAGAATTAGCATGAATTAGTGACACTCAGCAATATCACAATATGAAGACTTACATCAGTCGTTAGCGCTGTTCCGTCGCTGTTTTCACGCTGAAGTGTTCACATTTCTGCCATATTTCTCACGTGTCATCAATTATGATGCCAGTGACTACATGTCATGTCTGTAGCAGTTGTTGTTCTGTAGTTGCCAGAATGCTGTGAGAAGGGAGTCAGAAACGCCAAGAGCAAGGGAAGGTTTGGGAGGGAAGGGGGTGTGTTCTGGGAGTGATGTGTGGTGTCCGCCACTGGTGATTGACATGTTTGATGTGGTAGTACTGTAACAGATGATACATACAGCTGTCTGTAGTGCGGCTGGAGTGAGTCTGCTTGTGCACAGAGCTGTGTGCAGCGCACGTGTAGATGGGACAGTTATTGAACGTGTTTGCTTAAAGTCATTTGCAAACCTCTGAAGTCACAGGTAGCTGTGCAGTGAATTAGTGATGTAGTTCTCCAGAAATTATTACGAGTACTGTATTTACGAAGTCGATTTTGTGCACATCACTGTTTTTTTTGCTTGTTGAAAGTGTTTTTGTAAGACTATAAGTATAACGTAAATAGTATGATGCACTGACGTGACCGTCTAGGGCATCACGTTATGTCTGTCTGTCATGATTTCAATTTTTCAACCAGTGTAAAATTCATTGACAAACTAGAATACAGTGATGCATGCATCAAGTAATAGAGTGAGCACAGCTGATGGGAAACGTCATCTAAGTGAAGTGCTTTTGCTAGATCACTAAAGCTTGTTTGAAAGGTCGACTTAAATTGCTGTTACTGCTGCTGCTGCTGCTGCTGCTACTACTACTACTACTACTACTAAGTAAGTAAGTAAGTAAGTAAATAGATTTATAAAATGCCATAGTCGAGAACGAATCAGAGGCGCTACTACTACTGTTGCTACTGCTGCACTCAAGGAGATCAAACTTGTCATGTGAAAACAACAGAAAAATGACTGGTTTAACACACACTGACAGTAGTAGTATATAGTAGTAGCAATTGTTGTGGATGTTGTTGTAGTTGTAGTTTGAAAGGCACTTTATGCACTGTACGGTATTCTAATCTATGGTAGGACGTAGATAACAGTGCTGTTGTGACAGTCACATTCAGTGATGCAGTTTTAGCTGCACAGACGCAGCATTTGTGACAGTAGTCGTTTATTGAAAAGTAATAAAATTTAAAAAAACTAATAAGTATAAAACATACGTGTTAGAAGCAAATTAAAACTTTAAAACAGCAAAAATCACTTGATCATAAAAGGTGATATAACTTTGCAGCACATCGCCACAACGTCAATGTGCTGCGAAGTAATATCACCTTTTATGATTAAGTGATTTTTGCTGTTTTAAAGTTTTAATTCGCTTCTAACAC
>Ga0209145_1000250_pt1 | contig 10891 bp, 8 predicted proteins | sample WorMetfiPIANOSA2_FD_187396 | JGI IMG/M metagenome (GOLD analysis project Ga0209145, IMG submission 187396) | Marine gutless worms symbiont microbial communities from Max Planck institute for Marine Microbiology, Germany - Olavius filocauda... | ecosystem: Host-associated > Annelida > Digestive... | reverse complement strand
GCTAGGATACAGAAGACTGAGGAACTACAAATTAAAACGGAAAATACAAATTTGAGATTGCGGAAATATGAGAGGTGTATATTCTTAATACTACCCCTATTCTGCAAAACCACCCATTGTGGTGTTGTTGTCATGTAATGTATAAACTTCTGTATCCTAGCATTAGGGTCAGGACAGCCCTCCTGTATCGGTTAGGGTCAGGGTTAGGGTTAGTTTTACGGTGTAACGCTATTGCGCATACTGTTCTGCATGTGTCCCCGGAAATTAACATTCACGATGTTATATTTAGTGATAGTGGTCACTATAATTTTTGCTTTTAATAATAATAATTGCTACTCCACTGATTCCGCGAGCCAATTTATTCTTTAAAAATGCATTAATTATGGCTCAAAATACGTTTGGCAGTCGGCCCTTCCCGGACCCGCCAGGAGAATCCTCTAGCTGGCAGTATAGCTGCACTTTGGGGAGGGGAAGTGAAGGAGTCGAGGGAAAAGTAAAGAAAGTGGAAGGGGATAGGGAAGGTGAGCAAGGATCTGGACCCAGTGGAGTAACTTGTCAGGCAGTACTTTAAATATGTAAGGAATTATGCAACATAATTAATATAACATACCGATACCTAATTGGCAAGTCATATATGTGGACGAATACCATACCAAAGCTGTGCTGAGGACAATTGATGACATCTAGTTACACCACTAGGGCTGCTGTTGTTGATTAATTTTTAATTGTTATTTTTTTGCAGATATCAACTGATTAGAAGATAATGGGTAAAGGTGAACATGGTGTTGACAGTACACAACAAGTGTACACATGGGATGACGTCCGACAGCATGATTTAGCCAGTGATAAATGGATTGTTATTAACGATGATGTGTACAATATCACTGAGTGGGCAAAGCGTCATCCGGGTGGCTATCGTGTTATAAGCCACTATGCTGGTCAGGACGCAACAGTAAGTTAGATGTTCACTCTTGATTGCAATCTGTACATTGTTGGTGTGTACTGGGAAAAAAAATTTTACCTTAAATTTTGAGGTTCGGTATTGTGGTTAATGAGTGCATCGAATTATCTTTAGTAATTAACTACATGACATAATAATGTCTGTAAAACTTGAGTCTGTTTAGTGTTTAGTTTAGTTTAGTTTAGTGTTTAGTGCTGATATTTGTACTATTCAGAAGCGTCATTACTATGTCTGTCATTACTATGTCTTTAGTTACTTTTTCATTATTTATTGTTACTGGTCTCATGCAGTAGTCTAAGCTGGCTACATCTTAGTTTTTAAGCATTAGTTAAATAATTTATTGATTGACTGACTGAAAATGTCTGAGGTCATCCATGATTGTGGTCTGCATCAACTGGTGTATCCAGTTGCAGAGTTACAGTTACAGACATCAACTGAACTAGTTTAACTTTTTACTGGCTCAAAGAGTGGAACACTCTGCCATCTGCTTACAGTCAGAAGTTAAAAGCTTATGTTTTAGGACAATGTCAATGTCAGTGCTTACAAACATGATTCAGCACCGCTGAGCCATTTTTTGTGTGATATTGATGCCATTTGCAAGTGTTTGTACTTTCTTATATTATGCCTTATATCAATGTATGTGTATCTTTTTATGTTTTAGGAAGCATTTCGGGCATTTCATCCCAATACCAAGCTAGTATCAAAGTATTTGCCAGGCTTTCATATTGGAAAACTTGCTGCAGATGCAGTTACGAAAGACGAAAACATGAAAAAGGATTTCGTGGAGCTGAGAAAGACGGCAGAGCAAATGGTAATTGATGGAATAATTTTTCTGCTGACTTACTTTTTGGTTATAGTTTCTAGGTATATGCTTCAGGATTATTGCTTTGGAATTGTCCTCAGTGCTCAATAAGTGTGTTTTTAGTTAGAATTAGTGGCATGAGGTAGGGATGTTTAGCCAAAATGCTCCAGTGGTGAATACTTTACACGTGGGTATGACAGTGCTGACAGTGAGCTGTCGAAGCTGGTTAACATTCTTCATTTATTGTTATCACTCTATTCTTCCTGTTTAGAGATAAGAAATCGCTCATTTTGATGTGCATGTGCATCGCCCTGTGTTTGGATTTGGAATCAACTTCCTGCTTCATTCTGTCAATCTTGTCCTAATCATTTCTTCACACTTCACATCCCACCCACGCATGTGCATAGTGATGGTAATTGGTATGATTATCGAATCGTAACATCGATCTAAAACGCTGAGATCGAATTGCATCAAAATCGCAATATTGAGTTCTGAACGTACGGTTCGATCTTGCGATAACCGGAGCTGATGTGATGCTGCACAGGCCTACAGCGATCGGTTGAAGCGGCGACAATACTGGCTATTAGCGACGGGAGGGGGAGGGGTGGGTGAGTTTAGTGGTGCCAGGTGAACGACCGACCGACCAGTGAACTAATTATTAGAGGTCGGCCGATTCGGACATCGGCAATATCGGAGCCTATATCAACATTGGCATAGTATACTAAGCATACTGTGCATAATGACCATTTTAGAACTGTGTATTACAATCACCCGACCCAGCAGCTGTTGTTACGTAATAGCGAAGCTTAAGTAGCGCCGCATTCACAGTGACCAGACATTCCACACGTAATGGTCGGCATGAATGAAGTCCACCGCATGCAGTCTGATTGTCCGCCGGCCGGCTGTCATGCATGCCTCTTTGAACAATGAGCCGATGACACTGGGACCGTGGTGTGTGGTCTGTGTTATACGTCTGCTTAGGCCAGTTTCCATTACCCGTCAATATGGCTTCTTTCGTCTTGAGCGATGTATAGTAAGCAAAGGGCTGTAACAGCCAACACGAGTTTTCGTCTATTTTTCTTTTTTTACAGCCACAGAATAAGATTATAGAACCTATAAAACAACTTTGAAAGTGCAAATAAAATGCAATTATTACGCCAATATTACGTTAATTATGACGTGGAGGTCCTCCACGGCACCTGTGGAATACGATGGGCGACGTCACACGTGCACGGGCCGTCAACTCAGGTAATGGAACCGGGCTTTAGTGTTCAAGGCCGACAGCGTCGACGTAGTATTTAGTATTTTCCCACGCGGTACAAAGGACACCTGTTCACAGCCGACCGACTAGGTGCATGTAGTGACTACAGCAGCGGCAACTAGCGTGCTGCCGCAACCTCTTGCGAAGAGAGTAAAGGACCTACTGGACGAACTATGCTACTGGGCAGTGGGCATACCACCAGAGATGGCGTGCCGCACGATCTATATTGACGGTACATCGATCGAATCAAATCGCGATTATTTGGCCATGAATCGAATCAGATCGGATCGAAAATGAAAAAAATGGCATCGTACGGTACCATCACTACATGTGCATCTCTTCCGTCATACCACTGTTACCGTCCATTACTCCTACTCTTTGTAATCCAGACTCAAGATCCAAATTTTCCACAAATCCTTACTACCGTAGATGCCCAAAACAACGGACCGTTCAACAGTTCTTCTGTTTTAGTTTTCTTTTTGTTATCCATTTAGTTCGATTCGTGCTGTAGACTAACCTGGCTTCATGCCATTTTTGATCACACTGGTATTTGTTTAGTTTTGTTTAGTTCTAGCAGAGTTATTTAGCTTATTATTAAATTTATGTTTACTCGTGTTCTTTTCTAGTGGCAGTGCACTCAGTGTGCATTTACTGTATTGGAACTTGGGTAAAAGCATGGTATTGTAAAGTTTTGAAATTGAGTATCTTCATAAGGTATCCTGCTTAATCAGCAACTACATTTCACACAGTGGTAACACATGTATTTGCAGAGTATGAAACACAAGCAATGCATAAATATCACCTCACAGTCACACAAGTGCTTTGAACCTTGTACTGCAGTCACTTTGGCATTAGCTGTTGAGTACGGTACCAACCATGATTGAAGTGTTGTTTTTGTTTTGTTGTAGCAACTGTTTACACCCAGCAAAACGTTTTACATCTTCATTTTTCTGCACTTGATTTTCTTTGAGGCCCTGGCGTACTTCACAATGTACTACTTTGGCACAGGCTGGCTGCCGTATTGTGCATCTACTGTGTTCTATGTCATCGCTCTGGTACGTGACTCTTGCATACTGCAGCTAATGTGGTGTCCCTTTAATATTTACGTTGCCTTTTAACACAATGGTTGTTGCACTCTTTGACTTTTAATTAAATGTGCAGTTAGTAGTTGGTTAACACTTTTGAAGGTTGTGCTGGCAATGAGTAGTGACTTGTGATAGAGTTGAAAACCTTAATTAATACTAGGATATTAATTAATATGCGTGATGTTATGTTATATTGTGCTTGGTATATGTTAGTGGCATTGACAGAGTTTTTAGAGATGCCCTGTAAGGTACCGTACTCTTTTTTTTCTCTTAAGACAACACTGCATGCAGCCTTTCCAGGTCAACTACCAGGCCTCCATACTACTGTCTAGAGACCTAGCTGTTGAATAGATGCACAAAGCCTCGTAATCGTAATCGTAATAACAATTTGTAACGCGCACAAAGTCAATGAATAAAAACATCGAATCGGAGCCTTTTAACATACTACTCAGCATATGGCTGCGCACCAGTTGTGATCAAGTAGATATGCCCACGTAACCCACAGAACCAGGCTGGCATCTCAGTTCACCCCAGTCCTCCTAGCTAGAGAAGGGTGTGGGCTGGCTTGGCCATTGTTAGCCCAACTAGCTACATGCAGTGCCGTCTATTGATTTTAATAGAGCCCAGCCTCGATGACATTTAAAATGTTAGCAAGAGCATATTAATAATGGACTCAGATTCTTTTGGTTGTTTCTGCTTAGATTATGACTTGTATATTTCATTTCTGACTGTTGAATATTGTTAACATAATGATTGTAGGCGGAGGCCGGCTGGGCACAGCATGACTACGGACATCTTTCTGTGTTTAAGGATAATCGACTGAATCGTATATTTCAAACTATTGTCATCAATATTTTGAAGGTATTAAGATTTATATATAGTAGAGTGATCCGAAAATAAATAAAAAATAAATGTTGAAAATATTATACTCCACAAGGCTGCATTTATTTCTTTGTTCACTAGGAATACACCTGCTAAAAATTAGATTAATTGGCACTTTTTGAGGGTGCACAAAAAGTGAGGTTCAGTGATGGTACATAAATCATAGATGCATCCCACTTGAGTGCTTGACACATAATAGGTCATTCAGAAATGAGTTTCCAGACAAGCCGCTATCTTGATCCCAGTAATGTGAAGGTGGTTACAAATCATATGGTAGTCTTTTGACCTCGTACAATGGATTCTGGCTCTACACGTCAGTAGCTTCAGAGATCCTAAAAGTTCACAAATACTAGTCTGAGGAAAAGTGCTTATGGCTTTAGACACTAAACTTGTGTGGATAGCATGGACTGTTGTTTTCCGAATATCAGTTATTTATTTTATTATTCGATCCTCGCTTTTCCAAACGAATATCGATTAATCGATGTTCATTTGACATCCCTAGTTATAGTCTCTGAGTGATAACATGCAAGACCTTTGTAAGAAGATGATTACAGATGAAAGGTTATAGATGAGGTTGTAGACCTGATAAAGTTGTAGTTGACTTACTCTGATTGATGTAGACGATGTAAATGTGCTTGAATTAGAATTATAAACTGTTGCAGGGAGCATCGAAATCGTGGTGGCAGCATTTGCACAATCAACATCATTCGAAACCTAATGTGGTGAGCCCCTCTCTAGCTATTTGCGTTTATTGATAGTTTTGTGTACCGGTACGACAATTTGAACACATTATACGGCAGTGTAATTCAGTGTGCAGCATAGTGATGTTGTTGGGGCATTGGACGCATGATCAAGACGCCTCGAGTTTGACTTTTGGCCCTTCCACTGTCATGCAACAACTCTGGGGCCAAGTTTTACACACTAGTGTCTCTGTCACTAAGCAATATAATTTTGTACTGACCATGGGACAATGATGCTTTGTGGCTGAGTGTAGAGAAGGTAACTGTACTACTGTAGATCTGTCATTGCACTGGCCCGCATGTCACAGACTCTGTGATAAACCCACCTATGGGCTCTCAGTGCCTTTGGAGCTTACACTTCACAGAAATATGGCACCTCCTTTTACCTGTTTTAAATTTTTTAGATGTCTCTGTCACTAAGCAGTTGCATATTATTTTGAGTATTTTATAGATAAACAAATAGCCAATTGTTTGTAGTTAGAGTTGATGATTATGTGTTTTTGGAATGTGTTTCAGATAAACAAAGATCCCGATGTGCGTTTGGATCCATTCTTTGTCGTTGGAGAACAAATTCCAAAGAAGGTATGATCAGTTTATTGTGATTTAAGATAAGATACGAGATAAGATAAGATATTTACAAGAAAAAATTTCTTGAATTACTGCTTCTTTTTCTTGTTTTAATGGTTAAACCTTGATATTTAGCTGAAAAACTGGTACGAGACAGTTGTATAAACACTTTAAGAGAATTTTACAGTTCAGAAAACTAGCTGTGGATAACAGATAGGTCACTGAATGTCTTGTAGTAACTCTTGCATTATTATTATTCTCGTTGTTATTGCTGACAGTTGTTGTTGCACTGCTTGAATGTAAATGTGTCCTTCTCCTAGTGACTCTTGCCATATTATTGTTGTTGTTGTTAACTATTATTATTTATTTATTTATTTATTTACCCTCAGTAGTAAAGATCCTGAGGGTTAAAAGCAAAGCTAAAAGCAAAAGAAATGCTGTCCGGGAACGGCTATAAGTCATCCTCAGGGGTTGTGTGGGCGAAAGTGCCCTGAATGGCAACCACGTTGTAGCGTTGGATTACCACTGACATGCGTTGGAAATGTCATCAGTAATTCGAGTGATGTGCCTTCCCAGTCCACCCAGAAATTCAATGCTGTCGCTGTTTATGGTTCCCATGGTTTCAGCTGCAATTGGAATGAATAAATACGACTGTCAATGAGGCATATTTGGCAATCTTTCTGTTTGCTGCCGCTTCTGCTGCCGCACCAGGTGTTTGTGATGGTATGACTGTGCCGTCATGTTGGTGACTGTGACATCCCACGTCATGCATCTACCGCTCTTCCATGATATTAACGTCACACCATCGGGTCGCTTGCCGTCAGTTCTGAACAGGCCCGATGGCTCCCTAACTGCCGGGATATCGGTCTTTGAATGGGCATGCCAGACGAGGTCGTTCATGCTGTGATGTCGCGCGGACCGACCAGTGACTAGTGCCCCCTCTACATGACAGTCCATGCAGCCATTTTGCATCAACATCAGCAAGGGCATTGGTGCGGTTTGCAGATGTTGGACCCAGTCGAAGACCCACAGCGATTTGTACAGCGCGATCATCCAGACGTAGTCTGCAGCCTGAGAGCAGGAGAGCCATGCTTGGTCACCTGTATTGCTGAGACTGTTCATCAGATCCAGTCATTCTGATGCAACTACCGGTTTGTCCCATGTTGATTGCTTGTAAGCAGCAAGACCTGTGCGACATGGGTTGTTGGCGGCTGAGAACCATGCGTTCCTGACCCAGGACACGGTTGTATCTGCAATCATGGCAGTCAGACTGCGAAGTAGAAGCTGTTGCTGTAGTGCTTTGGTTCCTGTGGCAGATGCTAAAGAGCAGACGGTGCAAGCGAGGTAACACTATGCACACCCAACCCGCCCTCCTTCACAGGTAGGCTGGCCTGTAGCCACTGAAGATCGGTGAGGTCTAGATTGGTGATGGCACAGATACCTTTCCTGAGTAGATTGTCGTAGGTTTCAAGAGCTGCATGATTGGCGCATGGTGAACAGCACGATGTGTGCATCATTTTGGGTACACTAAATGATGCGTTGAACAGATTTATTATTATTATTATTATAATTATCCTGTTATTATTAATGATCATGTTAAAATTTCACTGTACAATTAACTAATTAATCAGATGTCTGTGTGTGATTCAGATGGCTGAGAAGAAGAAAGGTATATTTCCATACAACCTGCAGCAATACTATTTCTTTATAGGTAAGCCGCATGTTTTTGGATTACATATATAACAGATTTTTACAATAGAAATAAATTTCTGTCTTAAATGTGTACCCTTTTGCTGTTGAATGTTGGTTACTGTAAACCCTCAAATATTCAGTATATCATTCACGTGCTGTTTATATTTCACTAAGAGGTAAATGAAATCACAAAATTGAAAAGTTGCAAAATATCAGGAAATATCAATATTCACTACATGTAGTCCAGCTGTTCACTGAAAACAGCTGATATTAAGTAGCATTGAGTGACGTAGTCAGGCAGGCTGACCGACAGACCTGTACAGACTGGGACACGAATGCGAGTACAGTGCACAACACCCTTCATAGGGTCTTTTCTGTCTGAGGTGTAGGTGTTACATGTCACTGGTCATCTGCTGCTGCTGAGTGTCCTGCGTGTTCTGACAGGCAGTAATTGAGATGGTAATGGCCGGTGTGTGCAGGAGAGAGAAATCGAACGTGGCATGTTGATGTTTGGTCTTCTGCTTAGGCTGTGTGCTATAAACACTGTCAGCTAAGGTCCGCATGTAACTCGTCAGTGACAGTGGCACAATGGCACATGTAGTCTGCTTACAGCTTTATGACATACTTTGCCATGAGTGCTGTCTAATAAAGGGGGTTTGAATAATTCTTAACAGCAAAATCGCTACAGTTAATTGCAGTCATATTAGAGGATTTTTCAGTATTGTCAATGGCTATGGTAACAGAAATGGGAGGCACTGCCTCAGCCTGGAAATAAATTTAAGTAACTAAATCTAAAATACTAGTAAGTAAATAAATTTACATTTACTACTCTGCCAGTTTAGCTGAGTAACTTACATAGATGTGAATGTAGCCTTACATTGTACACGAAACTGGCGTGATGTCGTAGTGCATTGTGAGTCGGGTTGTGTATGTGCAGTTGGACCTCCGCTGCTGTTTCCCATATATTTCCAGTACCGAGTGTTTAAGCATCCCATCTCGAGAGGCCAGTGGATGGTGAGTTACTTTATTTTTGTAGACAACTGGTACTGTATTTACAGCGAATTAACTATATAGGCTCAAGTGAATGCCATAGAACAAATGATCAGAACCGTTTCATGCAAGTTAGACAAAATATGCTATCGGTGAAGTGTATGTTATGTTTTCACCTTGGTTTGCTGATTGGTTTTTCTACCTGTCAACAGCATTACTGAAAAAGTTGTGGATGATTTTTTTTGAAATTTTTGGAAGGAGTAATAGGCCTTAGCAATTTGTTACTCAGCTACAGAATACTGCTGACCAGTTTGGTCAAGATCCTGTCATAGTAGTCTCATTGACACCCAACGTCACAGCTCTATGCATCTGATTTCAGGCTGCCTGTGACCCACGTAGACTCGGGTACCATGGCTACCAGTTCTTGCTGATATCACTCCTCTGTGCTGAAAACGGACAACTGACTGTATTGCACGGTTTCAAAGCCCATCCAAATTGTCCTGCATATGCTGATATTTTTGGGGCCTACAATGCCTTGTCAAATCAGCTCTCTGAATATGGCCAGCAGCAGACAGTGAACCATGTAGTCAACACATGTCCATTAAAAAAATCAGAAGGCAATCTATAATAACCCGCAAAGCAAAAGACAATGCATGCAACTGGCTGGAGACTACAGTACTCGTGAAATGATCGTGAATCTGGTTTCGTAGATAGTAGATAATGCATAAACTTTGGTAAAATTAAATCAAATTGTATAATTTGGATGACATAATTTTTTCAGTGTTGACAGTTGTTTTCACACTCTTCTGTTTTCTAGTTTAAATCATTAAACATATGGGATGTAGCAAAAGAGAAATTAACGGTTGTCATAAATGTCATATTGTGTTTTTTTTTGTAATTTTAGGATGTGTTCGCGATGTGTCTGTTCTACATTAGATTCTTTGTTCTCTATGTTCCGTTACTTGGCATTTTTGGTGCAGTCAAGTTTTTCTTTCTTCTCAGGTAAAAGCGTCATTTTTACTTAGTAGAAATTTGAAATTGTAATAAGCAGGTAATTCTAGAATTATATTGCTTCTTATATGTGATGTTTGTTATACAACGGGGCCATTTAAAACAGTTATCTATGTTATTTGTTAATTCCTTTCTTTGAGATAGCTATTTAGCTCATGTGATTGAAATGTGTTTATAGAATTGCGCCATTCACTGTTAGAAAACGTGTTTTACTGAACTGTCATGCTCTGTGATTGGAGTGCAATATTTCACCAAGTTGGCCAATGTGATGCTTACAGATGTCTTGACAGTGAGTGGTTTGTGTGGGTGAGCCAGTCTAATCACATCCCAATGGACATCGAGGAAGATAAGGACAGACCTTGGCTTTCCTTGCAGGTCAGATATCAGTCAGTTTTATGAGAAGATGCGAGTGCTTGTGACAGCTCATATGTGAATGCTAGCAGACAATTTGACAAATGAAATGTCACATTTTATTGCTTTACTTTAGAACCCAACATAATGTTGCAGCATGTGCTGAATGCTGCAGTGCGTTTTGTTAGTGGTATGCAAAACTTTGACCAGGGCCTGTAACATTCCGACCTGCACTGACTTTACATCCCACAGTGAGTCCAGTTCGAGATTTGACTGCTAAGTTTAAGTAAAATATCGTTACTTACTTTTACAGACACACCCAGCAGCTAATGGTTTTCTTTGTAGTTTTTACGTGTGTCAGCTATGCTGAAGCACATAATAGATATAGGCTGGACGTGTGTCCGTCTGTCTGTCTGTCACACGCTGGTACTGTATCAAAATGGCTGTACTTATTGTCATGCTTTCTTCACCACACGATAGCCCATTCATTCTAGTTTTGTGTATATCAAGATCTTCACGAAATTCCGACGGGGTCACCCCCTGCGGGGC
>Ga0209145_1000249_pt1 | contig 10935 bp, 6 predicted proteins | sample WorMetfiPIANOSA2_FD_187396 | JGI IMG/M metagenome (GOLD analysis project Ga0209145, IMG submission 187396) | Marine gutless worms symbiont microbial communities from Max Planck institute for Marine Microbiology, Germany - Olavius filocauda... | ecosystem: Host-associated > Annelida > Digestive... | reverse complement strand
ACGTACACAAAAAATTGCAGAGCACCAGTAACATTAATAAGATATTAAAAACTAATATATTCAATTTAAAAAGACAATGTTGTGTCAATACTACTACAAATGAAATAAAATGACAGCAGCAGCAGCAGTTGCAATGGAGACATCACAGCCAGAGTTTGTGAGTTTAATTTCCCACTCGACACATAATAGGTCATTTCAGGGACAAGCCTTTCCAGCCAATCACTGACAGACCAAGCCTACATCACCCAAGAAACCCAAATAACTAAACCTAACAAAACCAAACCAACCGTGGTTTAGCCGTCTCTTATGACATCTGGCCAGGAAACAGATCGCGTCTATTCTAACAATAAACCACAGCTCTCGGAGCCCACAGCGACCAACGTACCCTGAGGCGAATGATCTTGCTCTTGAAGCTGTCCATGACTACAATCACTTCTCTGGAATCAGGCGGAGAATCCGTGTAATCTTGACTGACATAAGCACACATAACAGGTCATTTTGTCACAAAAAGCACATAACACACATACATACACACTGACATTGGCCACACATGGATCACATCATCACACACAACAACATATCAGAATGAAACACAAAGTTTTGTTGCTCCACAGTAACGTCAAACAATAGCATTAGACAAGACACTGATCAACATATCATATACATCACCAATCACTGATTCTTGTGCATTTCCCGACATTTCTCGCTCCCAATTATTTTCCGGTAATTTTCTTTGTTTGTTTGGTAATTTTCAGTTTTATCTACGCAGTAGATTAATGCCAAGCTTGCACCATGCGAGTTGAACACATCATATCACGTGCTACTAATCAACTTGTTGGTTTTCTCAGTCAATTCATAAATTAGACTCTATAGTCTACAGACCTGATAATTTCATACAGTTCTCTGGATCGACCTTGTCTGAGCTGCAATAGCCATGCTCCAGGGTTCGCCTTCAACTGAAAGTAGCCCTAAAGTAGCCCAAAGACAAAGACCAACGACCATTATGATTTCAGATTATTTGAGAAAGCTTTAATACATCATAAAACAGTTTTACATATTTTCTATAAATCTGTAATTACTGCACCACAATAATACAAGTTAGTACACATATACAGTAAATAGTAATAGTAATTTATGGAGATAGTGACTTGTGGTCAAATTTGTTTTATCAACTCAAAATACATCACATTCAACCTGCTAGAAACATAACATTTCCATCCAAAGCAGTTAATATAAATAAACTATAGCAGTTAAATAAGTCAAGGTGGCAAACAGAAAATATTTCTGAATCAGCTTATTCACAATTCTCCCTTTAATTCAAATTATGTGATTTTTGTATCTCACTAAGAATGCAATGACACATACATTATTTTGTACCAAGTCTAGTTGTTCATGACAGCAGGCATACCAGACAGCAAGTAAACAGTGGTCGCGTGGTAACCAACCAGCAGTGCAAAGCACCAGAGGAACAAACATCATGACAGTTCATTTTATTACGTTATAGAAGGCAGGCAGGAAAGGAACTGATTAGAAACATTACCAGATTAGCCATGACGATGGTGTCGACAACGCCTGGAGTTGAGTTAGTGCCGAGAACAAACTGTAAACCGCGCGGCGGGTTTCCAGTCATTGAGTCGTAACAGTGACCTCAACAGAACACGCCAAGTAGATATTTTGTCATATTATAGCTTATAACTCACACACAGCAAAGCAGCTTTGGAATTGCCATGAATACACATAAACTATATGATAAATGTTATTTCTCAAAAACACTGCAGTCTATAGTTCAGCAAAATAACATTACTGGACACTGGACAGTAAAAAATTAAAAGCCAAAAATAAATGAAATACAAATTTTTCACCATGATACAAAATCTGTAGATAGAAATTCAAATACCTTCCAGCAAGAGATATTCCAACTCAAATTTTCCTTCTACGATGTTTTCCACCTGTTAAAAACAGTCGGGGATAAGTTAAATTTAAAAACTTACTCATTAATCCACCATTAAGTCTGGCAATAATGATAATTTCAGTAACTAGCGGTCTTATTGTAACACACTGCAACAGTTGCTGATACAACTCAAAATCAGAATGAGAATTTGTACAACAAAACTTGACAAAGGCTGCAAATGCACTAAACAACTAGTGAAATGAAACACTTTAGTACTGGCAAGTGGCAACAGATTCTCTCAAGACTCACACTATGGCAGAAAAAAGTGAAGCAAATAATACAGAAGTTCACACAGAAGTTCACAGAGAAACTGCAGACTGTGTGACATCACTGACTCAGTCATATAACATGTGGAGAAGTGATGTCACAGCCTGTAGTTTCTCCGCTCTGTCACATGACTCGTTTGTTACGTCACGCTGATGACTCAGTCAGTGACGATACCTGTTTCGTATTTAATTTCAAAGCTATACTTACTTGCTTACTTAGTTTGTCACTGAACTACAGCAGATGTCACTAACAGGTATGGCCACTATGGACAAGGCCATAGCACTTTTTAGGATGCTATGGCCAATAGTGTATTTGGCCATAGCACTTTTCAGTCTCATCGCGCTGTTTGAAACGAAACAGTCTCAGCATTAAGGTTACCATGAAACAGCTGCAGAAACTGCAAGGCTGGGCCACGACTGCTAAAAGTCATCAGGCGGCGTGGGCAGCCACCGCACTGTCACAGCTCACTTTAACTTCTTTAAGGAAGGCATCAGCCCACAGTTTCTCTGTTTTTTTACCATTTTATGTCAACAAATAGTATTGAGATGACCTATGAGTGAGCAAGTAGTCAGTCGGTCACTAACATCATGTACTGGACTTTCCTGAAAACCTAATCAAGACCACTGCTACCACGGGCGACATTTCTGGCTTAAAATATACCAAAATTCGTTTGGCGGCCGGGCTCTGCCCAGACCCGCTGTGGGCAGTCTAAGCACTCCCAAGACCCCATAGCTTCAATAAGGGTGCCTACTTTTAAGGGGAGGGGAAGGGAAGGCGAGGGAGGAAAAGGAGAAGAGGGGAAGGGGAGTTTTGGCCTAGCACTTTATACAATGTGCCACCGCCCCTGGTCACTAAGTGTCATTATACCACAGCTGATGTCACCAACTGTCACTAAAGCACAGCTGATGTCACTAAGTGTCACAAAACCACAGCTGATGTCACCTCATCCATGCAGATGTTGTCAAGGTCATAGACAGCCTCAACAGACTCAACAAGCCAGCTCTCTGGTGGATCCATTCCCACAGTCAACAGTGGCTTCAGTGGCAAGCCATCAAACTGTGCAAACGGCCCTGATACGGCACCAGTGTCTTCGGTGAATTCCAGCTCAGGCTCCAGTACAAACCGATAATAGCTGCACACACACAGACACACATACACAAACACATGACATCCAGTCAGTATCATGCAGTAATGCTGCAGTGAACTCAGTACTACTATATTGTTATGCGTGCGCCTTCACAAATGGAGTCAGGCAAGTATTGCAATCAGGCACCAGGGATACAAAAAGAGTGAACAGCTCTAGTACATAAGACTTCCGAGTACACATATTTTCCCAAAATAGATCGGGCAGTTGCTTTTTGTTGAATCCAAAAAGTTGTTTACAATTTGAGAAATTGGTAAAAAGAGAGTTCACTGGTGGAACACAAACTAGCCAATACCTAGGGAATCTGTAAATAGGTCGTACACTGGTCAACTGTAAACTATCCACCACTTGAGGATGAATACAATTCTGCATTGCACAGAAAAAGACACAACACAAGTTTACACACAAAGCAGTACAGACGATGACAGACGTGAGCATTATGTTATGGCACTTACTATACTTTTTATTTTAAATTTGTGCAAAGTGCAACTTATTCATCAAACTTGACTCCACACATATCTACTTGCAGCAAACAAATACCAAGCGATAAGCTAACAGTGATACTGAAACTGTTTTGAGGTGAACAGCACATTCAGCCACAAGCCATGATTAGTGCAGAATACAGATGTCACACAGACAGAATTATTGCAGCAATTGCTAACTGCTGCTCGGTAAACACATGTCAACCATGTCTGCAGCCTATATCTGTTGTCACTGCTTAATAATACCATAACAATGAATAATAAACACACTGCCATCATTACAACTGGGCTATAACACTCTTTCTTCTACTGTATTGAAATCATTAGTTAAGTTAAATGTGTCATTTTCCATGGCACTAAACTACACACTATTGTCAACAACCAACTCACCTTTTCAGTGGCATCTCTGAGAGTTTCTCACGACAGTTAAAGTAAATAGTTACATTGACGTTGGCAACATCCTGGAGCACCTGTTTACATGGAATAAATTACAAAACATTAAGAAACAGCCCAGGAAATAGCAACAGCAGCAAAACAAAATGATCAAAATCTAGCATACTTGTTCAATCTAAGGAAGACAACAGATATTCTGCAAGGCATATAATACATAGATACATCTCACACTATACAAACGGGTCAAACACGATTTTCTTTCTGCTCAACATGATAAGTGTCCGTCATTTGTAAACTCAAGCAACAAATTGTAATGTTTCCTAATGACAGCTCATCTGTGCTGTTCAATGTTAATTGCACGGCTAAACTGTAAAGTGCACTATACAGAGTAATGACAGTATTAACGTCAACTGGCAACTGCAACCAAGAAAATGAGATGACTAGTCATCACTCATCACCACAGTCCTCAGCACAGCCTCAGCATCTGATCTCGACACATTGTGCCACGCTGCCAGTTTACAACCTAGATCACAGATGCTCTGACTGATTCAGGTGTGCACTAAAAATCAAAGCACAAAGTAAATAGTGCATCGTGTATCTTTTCTGTAACTTCTTCATGCAAAGTACAATTTTATAGTTAAATATGTATAATTAGAAAGCTCACGGAAGTTACTTTAACAACTTTTCACTTTGTATTAGTTTAAATGCCGCCAAACATGTGGCGCCACCTAGCAAATCAAATTATTATATTTATTCCATTTTTTATTGTTTTCTTGATTCAATGACAATTTTTTTAAATGAAAATTACATGGATATTGACCTCATGCTACATGCTCTCTGTATAAAAAGTTTCAAACTGAGGTCCTTTGTACATGTTGAGAAATTTGACGCAGAAAAACTGTGTTATTAGTCAGCCATCCCAGTTAGCTCACTCTGATGTGCTGAGAAACAAACACTGACCATTATAACTGGCGTATATTTCTGTGCAGCACGTGTTGCAGGGTCCAAGATGGCAACGACGTCGTACGCCGGTCCATTGGAATGCCTCGGTGGAATTCTGACGACACTGTGTGACGCAGTATTCAACGTTACATCATGCCGGCCTGCTTTCTGTGGAGACGACACGAGCAGCGACTCGCTTTTCATTATCAACTCACTTGCACTGTACAACATAATACACACAACGATAATTCACGTCCATCTATAACAGTCTACAGACCTCAGCTGCAGGCAGTTGTATCTGTCAAGCATGTAAACACCATCAGTGACTCAGATACGCATGCACATCAGTTAGTTGCAGCTTCGGCTTCTGTGGCATCATGTTCTCTCATCGGATTGCCTTCATGGACTCAGGACTGCTCAACGGTTTTCTTTTAGTTTTTTTGTTATCCCTTTTAGTTCTCTCACTCTGTGTTCTTCTGAAACTGCATTTTGAGCCAGTATCGACTTTAAACCTTAACTTTTGTTGTTCACTTTTGCTTTTGCTGCTATTTTAGTCCAGCTTAAATCATCTATTATAAGGCTACGACAGTTCTCCATTATCACTCCACTTCTAATTTGTTTTCAATCGTAGGCACTTCAAAAATGCCTTTTTAGATATAGATTTGGAAAAAGTAAGTAAGTGAGTGTGACTCTTTTGACGAGGCTGGTACCAGCTTACCCACGTTATTGTATAATAGCCATAAAACGAGTTATTGTTAAGCAGCTGATAAACCTGAGCATTGCTTGGCATGCACAGTGTTTGCACAGAAATAACTGGAACTCCTTGTTTTCTGTCACTGCATAACTTGGTGTCAAGGGTCAGTGGCAGAACAGTCTCGTCAACATCCAACAACAGGAAACACAACATAATCAGAATCATATCATATTCATCAGTGACCTTTACTGCACGCTAAAGAGCTAAAATCAAGGCAACAGCCAAATAAACTTAGATTTCTATCTATTATTCAGAAGCTGCATTTGTTCACGTCCAGTTTCTTAATAAAGTCCGATCTGAGAATGCTACATCAAAGCATCAGAAAAACAGGTAAATTTCAGCTGATTATGCTGTAAAGTAGTTTCAATTCGTTGGCAAATACACAAGTAGAAAAGTTGTTTGAATACAGTCATCAGTTCAGTACCTGTTGCTGTCAAGTTTCAGTGATTTGATTTTCTTCTCAATTCTTCCAGTCGCAGAAGACATCATGAACCGCTCAAGCAGATTAAAGTCTTCTTCAATGAACTCTTCTGCAGGCTTCAGAGGACCAATCACCTACAAATACACTGCACTCATAGACGACCAATCACTAGCCATCACTGGGGTCCTCAGCACCAGCTGCTGCATCTTATGTATACATGGCAAGCTGGTTGTGCACCAGAATTTACGTCTACACAAAAATTGAATTTTGCATATTTTTATGAAAATTATAAAAATAAAGAAAAATTAGACATGCATTGACCTCCCACCACATACTTTTGGCATGCAACATTTAAAAATGAGGTCTTCTGTAGATCGTGAAAAATCATATCCACACAAAAATCGATTTTTTATTTTTTTGAAAAATGCAGAAAATTAAAGAAAAACATTAAATGGAACTCGACCTCCCACCACATGCCCTTTACATGCAAAGTTAAAAATTCAGGCCTTTTGTAGATCTTGAGAAATTGTGGTTACAAAAACCAGTCAGTCAATAAATCAATTATCCAATTAGCGCAATTTGCTGTCCCAGAGTTGACAAACAAAAACATTGCACAATTAACTGTGTGATATTACCTGTATGACCAGGTATCAATCACTCATGTCATCATTATTTATCAGTCAGTTTGTGCAGTAGTAAACATCTGCATTTAATATCAACCACAGCAGTAAACAGAACAAATAGCAAAATAAGACAGATGGAGCAATAAGTCTTCTACTGAAAGTGAATCCACACGGGATTGACACCTACTTTTCCATTGGAAATGACTCCACGTTGGCCAGGCTGGAAGTTAATAACACGATCACAAAAGATTCGATGCGAGCGAAACTTTTCCAACGAGAATGTGTTGAGTTTGTTAGTATAAGCAGCAACGTCCATGTTCTAGCAACCACCAACAACACCACTCACTATACATCAATGTTTAATTGAAGAAAAGCACAAAAGACGCCCTTTAACACTGTAAACTGATCCGTTTGAAAGCTCAAATGCACTCAGCTGTAAAGCAGACTATTCTCGAGCATTAGAGTAAAATGATCTTCCTGATTCCACAAAGTGCAACAAAGTTATTTTCAGTTATTTACAGAAACATAAAAATAACACAAGCTTACAAGAAGTCACTCACACTGACTGCAAGATCGTCCCATGTCTTAGCACCACTTCTCAACGCTTCAATGTTTTCCTCTTTCACTAACTTCGTCACAAACATCTTGGCGACGCCGACATCCAGTGTTTCTAGAGCGACGTCGACAGCTCGTGCTATACACAAGTGACCGGTGGCAGTTCGGTTGACAACTTGTTCCACATCGACGTTGTGAACAATTCCAAGTCGCACCGAGTTTGTGTGTCTCTATAACAGTCAACAACAATCATCGCCATAGCAACACCATCATCACTCCAGTCACATTACTGTACTCATCATAATCACTGTCATCACCATACCAATCGTCAACAGTGGTTTTGCGAGTTTACAAATAGTTAGTCATGTATCATGATCATCACAATCTAAATGCACACACGAAAATACCTCTCAAGTTACCACTTCCTGGCAGCATCAGCTGCTGCTGCAACTACTACTACTACAGCTCAAAGACCTGTATTAAAGCACTGTAGCAATATCATCTAAAATCTACAAGCTGATCAACCGATTCTGTATCGATAGTCCGAAGGTTCGATAGTCCGAAGGCTCGATAGTCCGAAGATTCAACTAAAACTAAAACTGGCCCTAACCCTAACCCTAACCGATACAGGAGGCGCTGTCCTGACCCTAACCGATACGGGAGACCTTCGGATTATCGAACCTTCGGACTATCGAGCAGACACCGATCAACCAGTAGATCTCACCAGCTGTCTGATAGCAGAATATAGCAAGGAACGTCCCTCCACAGTGTTTAGGTTTCCTACGACCCAGTGAGCGATGGCCCGAGAGCCCACGTCATCTAACAACACAACGCATAAGTTACATCACTATATACAATCAGATTCAAAACAGCTAAACCGTATTTTTACAAAAATACTATTTTTCTGGAATCTAAAGGAAGGCCAAAAAATAATGTGGAAGGAAGAAGTTGATAAAGATTTGAAAAGTTTGTATTTAAATTTAAATAAAAAAGATGCACTGGTCTGTAGTGAATGAAGGTAAGTAAGGCTGATTCCTCAATGAATCCGTAACAGCGTCCAGGTTGTCTTGGAATATGGGACAACAATAAACCTGCTGTTATTTGTACTTTTCTGGAACATTTTGTAATTGTAGTCAAAACATGTGAAATTAACTACAAAACCTAAAGAGATTTACACAAATGTTACGGACACAACCACAAAATGGTCAAAGTAATATGAAGCATGCTGCTACTGCTGCAGTAACAAAATATGACAAAATGTCACTGTAAATCACACGCAATAGTAATTTCTACCACAGCATAATTTTACTTATCAACTAATCGACTAATCAATAAAAATTTCGATAATAGCAGAATTTTGTTAAATAACAGCAAGTTCTGCATGTTTCTATTCAGTAAGTGACAATATGTACAAACCACAGGAGTTAACTGACATGGCTGTACTGCTAACCTTAAACCACAGCAGTTAACCTACACGACTGTCTCATTAACCCTAACCTTAGCCACAATATAAAACCGACATAACTGTCCTGTTAACTCTAACCTCAACCGACATGGATGTCTCATTAACCCTTAACATAAACCACAGCAGTTAACGGACATGGCTGCCTCATTAACCCTAACTTAAACCTACAGCAGTTAACCAACACGGCATTAGACAGAAACCGTAAAAATTTTGTGTCTCAGCTCATCACCTCGTTTGGTGATGTAGTTCATTGCTGCAGCAACAGCAGCGGACATTTTAGTCTTACTCAGTGTCTTGAACGTCTGCGAGTTCAGTACAGCGGTGGGCACTGCAGCACAGTTGAGTTGTACACAGCAGACAATCTTCACAACTGAATACTGTATATCAATCAATCAATCAATCAATCAATCACTACTAGGCTTTTTGTAATTGAACAATGTGTTAGTGCATGTTGTAAGTGGCAGTGATATTTTAGTATTGAAAATCATTATAGTTTTAGTTTTTATTTAGTTTGTATCCAATCATTTTAGTTTTAGTATTAGTTTTAGTTTTCAAATGATTCTAGTTTTAGTTTTACTAAAATTAAACATTTTAGTTTTAGTTATTAAAATATCACTGGTGAGTGGATGTAATGTGAACTTGTGCAGAGATTTTAGTGGCTCTCATAAATACCTCTTTTTCTCTCAGCTGACATCATGTTGCTTCTCTGGACAAAGACGTTAACCATACTAGCGTAGAGCATGGCAAACATAGTTGACCTGAACAAGCACCCAGGCATCTGCCGACTAGGTTGACTTCTCAAATCCACCTGCTCTGCCTAACCAGTGCAGTCTTTGGGTAATGGCTGGCTACTGGCTAGCATAAGGTCCCGACTCCCAGCCACACAATGTTGCCTTCGATTTCAACAGAGGACAAGCCTCGTGACATTTAAGCATCATCAGCAATGAAAGTATGAAAATGGTATGGTCGTCCATTCACCACTTATTGTGCATATTGTGCTTTGACTTTAGTAGGCTTCATGACATTGAACTTCTGACCTTTTGACCACAAAATGGTATAGCCAATGTACATTTGCTATTCACAACCGCTTTGCCAAATCTGAACTGTCTATGTCATTTAGTGGTGGTCCTTCAGTCTGTGTGATAACGTACCCATGTGTTGACTCAAGTCAACATATTTCTCTGCTGGACTAAGTACACGTGCATTCATCCGTGGCATTACATTGCTCCGTGTCATCACGTACTCCAACGTATCCATGCTGTCTTGTAGAAAACCCTTCACACAGTTCAACACATACTCAGTTAAACAATAGCAGTATCAAGGCAATATAATATGTATTACATCAAAATATTACATAACTATTACCATTCCCATTGTTCGTTTAAACAGCCTGTAATCAATACAGGTTTTGTTTGGCTGGACCCATTAAAGCTCCCATTCCTTGGCACCCAACAAACAGTGGCGATACACAGAATATAACTTATAATAGTACACAAAAATGCAATATAATATTATATAATCCAGTATGTAATATATTCCTCTTCTTCTTTTGAATTTTTCCCAGTAGCCCTTCCAGTAACCAAACCAACAGTCTCAAACTACTGAAGGCATTAATATAATATCAATGTATATAATAATATATTGTAATATATTACATTTATTTTAATACTCTATTACTACTGTTGGTTGTTGCGTAAAAGGCCTATTTCCATGCTTACTGTAGGTACGGCTGGTATCCAATGTAATCTTTTGCATTATAAGATTATTATAAGATTGTTTTTGGATTAATTAAAGTTGATTTTAATAACTTTTTTAGTTTTGCACCTGCCAATAACACCCACAGTCATGGATACAAACTATTTGTTGAACAGTCTACTCGTAACATACGATATTACTCTTTCTGCCGTCGTGTTGTTAACCCATGGAATAATCTGCCAC
>Ga0209145_1000248_pt1 | contig 10958 bp, 6 predicted proteins | sample WorMetfiPIANOSA2_FD_187396 | JGI IMG/M metagenome (GOLD analysis project Ga0209145, IMG submission 187396) | Marine gutless worms symbiont microbial communities from Max Planck institute for Marine Microbiology, Germany - Olavius filocauda... | ecosystem: Host-associated > Annelida > Digestive... | reverse complement strand
GAATTCTTGTAGATATTAAAATATATTCATGATTAAGTAATTTTATTAATCATGTCATTGAAGTAGCAGTAAATTATTAGATTGCAGCAGATGTAACATTTAATGCTAGGCCAGACTGTTATTAGCATTTAGCATTGAGCATCAAGCTTGGATATATGATCTGAATCTATTACATATTATACTAGTCTGTCAGTATATACGGTATTTGTTGTATAGTCAATGCATAATGATAATAGTACGTGCAGTGTAAAACACGGTAACATTTTTGTAAACGTTGTAGTGGGTCGATGAGGATCGGCAACGACTTCATCTTGTTCACAAAGAAGGGTCCAACGTTAACGTGTGTGTTTTTGTCACGAACATTCCACGAAGCTGAGCAGCTCGACGAGGTGAACTTTGTGTACTTGCTAGTGTACATTGTAGAAAGGATCAGCAATGTGAGAGACTCACTCATGTGAGCGATAATGGTTATGATTAAGAAGCCGATGATGATGATGATGATTATAATAACGAATGACTATGATGCCAGTATTCTGTTGTTTGTGATGCTGTTATCGTATTCAGAATTTTTTGATGAACGTGAGGCATCATTAGGCAGCCACAGCAGACTTCCACTTACAGTGAAGCATATACGTACTAATGGAACATCCCAACTTGCAGGACATCTGACATTAGTACTTCACTGTTTCTTCTTTGAAAGACTAGTTTGAAACTGTTGACATTCAGAATTTTATTAAAGAAACTCATTTTTTGGTCTCGTTTACATTTTATTGTAGCTAAATAGCCTTGGTGTTACGTGTTATCTTTCTCATTATTTATTATTCATACATAGTTGTCGTTGTATAACAGTTTGATGGCACTATTAGCTGGCATTTTATGAGCTGATATGTCATTAAGAAGCTGCTCGCTCACTTACCAAAAAATGTGCCCTGATAACGCTAATGTATAATATCTATAGATCTCTGTGTGTCTACGCTTATGTATAATTATTGTTAAAGACACTGAATGGTGTTGTTAGCATTGATCAGACACATAATAGTAATAATTACTTTGGTTACTGCCTACCTGTGAATCTGTTTAGCATATTACATTTGTCAACATCCAGAAATATTAGCTGTGTTTTGTGACTGATAACAAATAGTAATTAGTATTTTGTGTATTTTATCACATTACAATGTGATTTATGGATTATGGTTTGATTGCAGATTATTGTTCCTATGCCATCATATGACTCACAGACCAAAAAGCCATGGGCCAAGACACCAAAGGAAAAAGAAAAGGTATCATCCGTCTATTTATTTACATGGGTAGACTGGTAGAACTGATGTAAGATATAGTTTAACAATGGTAGACTGCACACATTCTATTTGACTCATTTTTACACCTTAATTGTTTGTCTGTTTTGTTTTGATGTGTTTGGTGGGACGTTAAAGCCGAATATCTATCAATCTGTCTGTTTTGACACTGTTTGTTGGGCACAGTCAGGAAGGGCATTCAGCCTGTAAAGTTCCCATTTCATCAGTTCCTGAAGACCAAGAGGAATCCGGTCAGATCTGTAGTGATTACTGACAGTGGAAAATTGGCCAGTAAAATAAACATAAACGTAAACAAATATTAGTATTAGTAGTATTAGTAAATTTAGTTGTTTTGTTTTCAGGTGCCATGTTATAAATTAGCATGAAGTTCATATGTTACAATGTTACAATCCCTACTGTGCATATCCATGTTCATACTTATATAAATAAGAACATCCACAGTTTAGTTTCATGTAGTATCAGACTGAACTCTTCATGCAGTAGTACAGATAACTGCAGATTTGACTACCGCATATTGATCAGGACTCTGGTAAATATATATATACTTTGCAAAAGAGTCGGAAGTATTTACAAATGGGACTTGTATATATTGGTTAGTAGTTTTGCCAACGATTGATTTGCGAACAGCATCAAACGGAGATGGAGCTGATACTAAAGTACTCACCATTTAAGACTGAGGCGCAGTTCATGAAAGAGTTTGACAAGATTGAGAGCTCGTCTGGCACTCTGGTCATCGTCTACAACCTCAAGCTGCTTGATTCTGGCTTGCCAGAGCTTGACGTTAGAAGCAATGCACATGATATCCTTCTGTCACATCCGGAAGTTGGCAGTGGAGATACAGATGACGGGTTAGTATAAAATTATCTGCTGATGCAGTAATATTTTGGACTTCTGTCTGGTTATTTGAGTAGTCAACTTGTTTTATGCATATTATTATTATTATTATTATTATATCAGAATTTTAATATTATTGCAGTTTGGGGAGCGCAGTCGTTAATTTGTGAATTTGCACTAGCAGGTGATTTGTAGTGCGTAAGTTTCATGCAATTTGTGGTTGAATATGTAGAATATTCCTAATAATTATCTCAGCTAGTTGTGTAAATATTTTCAGTAATTTTCACATTAACTGACTCAGTCAGTTGTAAAGAGCTTTTTTAATCGCATGCAGTAACTACGAAAGCATTAGGAAGAGTATTATTCTCATTTTCTAAACTCTAAACATTTTTTCAGAGAGACATGCCCTCAGCCTTTCATATCATATCATGATATCAAGACATGGCAGCTTACAACAAGTGCCAGCCAGCTGCATACATATAAAATAGATGCAAAATATAACAGATTCAGCCTGCTTGCTGACATTGTGCGCCTTATAAATTCATATATTATTATTATTCATATATAAAACACAATATCGCTGCTAAATGTGAAAATAATGTTTTAAAGACAGGAAGGTCTTTAGACGTTTCTTAAATGTCTTAACAGTGTCTGGTGACTTAACATCAGATAACATTATATAGACAAGATGCGACTTGATTGTGTTGTGAAAGTGCCCCAGTTGATATTAGTGTGTTGAGTCTTCACTCTTCATTGCTGGAATGTTAATAGATGTGGCAGTGCCTACAAAAACAGCACGGATACCCTGTAGCAGTGCTGCAAAGTTGTAACATACATACACGCATACGGACAGGCGTACGTACGTACGTACGGAGCTGCATGTCGCTATTTCCCCCGGCCTCGCCTACTGGCAGGCATACGTACTGGCAGGCAGTGGGGGATAGTGACAAGCTGGGTAAAAAAGGTAAAGGTGTGTATTTAATATAGCGTCACTTACGAGGACGAGCGCGACCAGTAGCGCTGTACAACCGTGGAAGTGGTAGCTGATCGGCACTGACAGTAGCACCACGGCGCAGTTAGCGGCGTCCATTGTCCGCGCAACGGACTTTGGATACGCAGTTAGCAGCTAGCAGGCATGCTATGCCCCAATCAACCACACTGGGCCTTTACCCCGTAATCCATGTACCTAATTACATGGATCACTACTCATTTACCAACCCCTGATGGATGGGTGGCTGAGTTGGCCAAGGCATGCATCATGCAGCCTTATCTAATACTATATAAGACTACATTGCAGCTGGATGTGAGAAACTTGCCCAAGGTTTTTACATGGCAGCGACCTGGCTGGGAATCGAACCGAGTATCTATGATACGCTAGTCCGATGCTCTACCAGTAAGCCACCGAGCCACCGGGGTGTGTTTGAATTACTGATGTAAGTGATGTAAGAAGTAATGATGTGTTGTGGAAGGTTGATGCCAGAACGCAAGTCATTCCGTGCGTATGCATCAATACTCTACTTGGAGCCACGGATGAGAGTCTACATCCAGGGCCGCAAAGTGCGCACAAAGCGCCTGGTGAACACGCTGTACAAGCCCCGTATGTATCGCTACAGCTCGGCACGGTTCAAGGCGCGGTCTGAAGGCGAGGCAAAGAGAGCGGAGGAAGACGCCAAGTCTAGTGAGTTGCTGGTTATCAATTAATTGTTATTATTACCTCTGTCAAGGAGGAAATGTTTACACGCCTGTCAGTTGGTTAGTTTGTCTGTTTACAGCAGAAGATAGGAAGAGACCGTGTGGTCGCCCTCAGATCACATGCATGAAGACAGTCTTAAATGACCTTTATTCCCATAATCTCACATTGACTGAAGCAGTCAGTGTGGCTCAGAATCTCCCGCTCTGGAGGCTGCTGGTTGTGAGTGGTGCTACACACTCTTAGTGGTGCAAACTAGAAATGATGATGATGATGATATGGCATAGAACTAAGAGCAATATCGGCAGAAAACAGAATTGAGTGGAGACAGTTTGGTCTAGGTCCTGTGGGAACAAGGAAGAAGAAATTATTTTTCGGTTCAGTTCTTCATTATTTAATTGCTTTTTTGTACATTGTTGTTTTACACTTTGTCTGTTTGTAGCTGAAAATCGTGCTAAAGAAGCAGAGAGTAAATCAAAGTAAGATTTATGTATCAGTTAATAATAAAGTCTTTTGACTGAGACTTAAGCCCGGTTTCCACTACCCGAGTTGATGGGTGACCGGTTTCCATTACCCGTCAACACGGGCCGTGTTGATGGGCGCGCGGTTTCCACTAGCCAAGTTGACAGCCCGTCAAGTGGTAAAGATTACCCATGAAATAACTGTCGTTCGTTAGCATTGTTACCGCGGCAACCGTGCAATGCATTATGGGTAATACCGTTTAGAGTGTTCGTAAACTAGATCGTTGGGCGTAGGCATGGGCGTAGGTCTATTGAAACTCTTTACAATTATTAATCATACCCAGCAAAAAGCACACGTCTACTCCGATGAGAGGTACTGCTGGCTATGAATATATTATGAAAATCCCTAATTAACATTGTGTTGTTGTATACTGAATTTAATGATAGAGGATGTGACAGTTTTTTTTTGGTTTTTTAGTATATGCTACATAATTTTGACTCAGTGCTTTGACACTGTTGCATGAGAATTAGCAAGTTCTTTGGCATGTAAAATACTGCTAACTGTAGTTCGTTATAACCTTTGTGAAACCCAGTTTAACCGCAGTGAACATGGAAAAATTGGCTGTTTAAACACATTCGAAGAAAGTGTGTGTACGTTATGTAACATAATCCAATCCTGTTAGCTGATAGTGTTTTGGTTGTGTGAAGTTTGTACATCTGTTTGTACATTGTTCATTGTTTTGTTGCAATTACAGAAATCTGGAGCTAAAGTATGCTAACAGTGTGGACAAAGAACATAGGGTTTGTTCAGTGCACTTGTAATAATATTTGCTGTAGCTTACCGTTGGTAGGATGTATAATGTACTCCTTTCCTTTGCTGCAAGGAGGGAACCGACATTAGCCAAGTTAGAAGTTGCTGCTGTGTTGAATCCACGTTTTAATTCGGACCAGTGTACTTTTTCCCCTGGGACTGAGAAGTCTTATCCAAAGTTACTATAAAGTTCAATGTATTCATTTAATTAGTACAGATGTGCCATGACTGTCTGAATTACTACTGATTGACTGACTGATAGACTTATGCTTGCTCTGTTTGCGTTGTTTATTGTTTGTTCAGTTGTAAATGTTAAAGCATTGTTTGTGACACTGCATTAGTGTAATGCTTACAGGCGGAGTTACGTAAAGCTCAATTTGTTGCCATTGAACTGAGAAAGGAAGCACAACTGAAGAAAACAATAGCCGAACGTAAGACTAGGTAACTTATTTTTTTACTTTTTGCTTCTTTATAACTTGTATTCAGTTTTGTTTTCATTATTGGGCTGTTAAAAAAAAGTAACTCGGTATTGTTCAATACTGTTTTCTTGAAGACCGTGAAAACAACTTTTTTTCCATGAGTTGAGGGACCCAGTTCATTTCACAGATTGACAGCTGACTGTCAGTGAGATGGCAGTGAGTAATGAGTCCCAGTATTTGGATTGAGTATTAGTGCAGTTGCCACATTCACTCATGCCGACGGTAGCCGGGTGAGTAACGTGATTATGCGCTTCTGTCTGTGTGTGAGTCTGTCTGTTTGTCCGCAGTGTCCACAATAACTCAAAAACAAATAATCACAAAATGTTCAAACTTGGTATAGGGACTGACCCTGGGATATCGTACAAAATATATGCTTTTGGGGTTGAAAGGTCAAGGTCACAGGGTCAGAAAGTGCAAAAACATATTGAAAGCAATCAAGTAGCCAGTATATACAGTCTTCGAGTGCCCACCCTGTAGTCATCTAGTGGCTGGATCTGATGTGGAAGCACGAAGCAGTCTCTCACAGCTCTGCGTGAACTTTTGTAGTAACTTTGGATATGATTACAACATTGTAAATATTATTATTCTTCACAGTACTTTTATGTTCTGATGTGCTGCTAATAAATTACTCACACAGTTAGTACTTATTACTCATTATTATTATTTTACATTGCATTAGCAGCATAGTTTTGCAGATAGTCTGTAGTCTGTTTGCATGATGGTTCAGGTCATTACGTGAGCCTAAGCAAATCGTGCTTGTGTTTGGGATCAATATTGAAAACCGCAGTCGTGACGGCGTGTTTGTCTACAACTGCAGTAGACTCATCAAGATGTACCAGAAGGTTGGACCTCAGGCCGATGGTGGAGTGTACGTCTCTCATTGTTTTCTTCATTGTGGGAATTAATAGTTACCGTCCTTCAATGAACATCGACAGTATATTTGTCAGTATTTTGCAGACAAATACTTGTTTAAGTGTCTCACAATTTTGTGCCATGTGACAGAAAACATGACATTGGTGCATTGCCCATGATGGGATGGTTGATAATTTCGTACTGCAAGGCAGGGACTGAGCTGGTTGTTAACATGCTCAGTATAGTATAGTATAGTAGTCTTTTGCTGCAGGCTTTTATGTGTCTATCAGAGGGTTAACTTCTTTGGTTTATACTTGTCTTTGCATATGTCAACATTGTCATTGCTGCATAATTATTGCCGAAATGAAAGTAAAGTTTTATTTATTGTGTAATAGTGGTTCCAGGGAAAATCGTTTCCCGATTGGTAAATCCTGACTAGAAAGTGTTTGACTTGTATGTGAGTTTTCTAATTGGCAGGTATTTGATCTGCTTTCACCACTGAAATTGCTGAATTAACATGTTTATTTATTTTTATTTATATGTTATATATTTTATCTGTTATTGTGTACCACACACACTTTTCATTCAGGTAATATGTTGCTTGATGTTCATATTTTGTTAATTTGTTACTGACTGTTGTCAATTATTTGTAGGTTTTGCAGTGGAGTTGTTGGTAAGTAACTGCAGTTTATTCATATTCTAAACTTTCTGTTACATACTGGTTTCGACATAATTATCCAGCGTTAAAAAAATTAACTACATAACTGCTAGTTTTTAAAATAAATTTGTCAATTATGTGGTGTATGGTAATTCGTTTTGTCTTGCAAGTGCTGTAGTCTTCAGCCAGTTTCATGCTTTGTCTTCCGCCTCTGTCTTCCTCCTTCAGACTATTGTGGTTTGTGGTCTTCTGATGGCCACATTTACTTTTGTTTATTTAGTTTATTTAGTTCTGATGAACCGTCATATTTATGTAGCCTTTTAATTACACATCAACCAGCACGTAATTTGCGATCTAGCACTCTCAATCTTTCAATTGTTACTAGTCCTCAAACCATTCTATCATCTCGTGCTTTTAGACATGCAGCTACTACCATTTGAAACAATTTACTCTTTTTATGTTTTTAAATGTAGGCTAAATTCATGTTTTTAAATGTAGGCTAAAGACACATCTTTTTACAGTTGCTTTCAACCTACAATTAGTGCCTTGCACTACATATGGCTTTATTGTATTGTATTGATGGCCACATTCACAGTCAGCTGATTTGGAATACAGTCTAATGAGGTGTGCTGTTGTGGTGGAAAGGTGTTGTGGATGTGCCGTACCTGGTTCTGGAGCCGACTCACAACAAGCAGGACTTTGCCGATGCTAAGGAGTACAGACACCTACAGCAGGCGATGGGCGAGCATATGCTGCAGTACTGGAAGGACCTGGAAATCGGTGAGTCTGTCTTCATTGAATTCTTTGAGAGTTCAGGTATGTATAATTAATTGTCCGTGTCCGTGGACTTGCAGCTTCAGCTGATATCTGGCTGAGGACTACAGAAATGGCGATTAGTGCCACCCTATGGGGCTCTTTAGGTATTATAAAATGTTATCAGTTGTAAGGTTGTGGGTTTAGCAGCAGAGAGCTAGACAAACTGTATGCTGTGAAATAGTTAACTCAGTTTCACAAACGTGGCCAAATTTTGTAGAATATTTATGATAAAGTTTGTGTTTGTCTGGTATGTTTGTCATATGCTTTGTGGTGTAAATTGTGTTCTGATTGTTATAAATAAGTGTGTAAATTCACTGTTGTGAAGTGGGCTAAATACTTGTGATATATCTGATTGCAGCTCAGCAAGGAGTCACAAAGTTCTGGTTAGTAAGTTCACTTCTTAGCATGGATCTGTGACTGAACTGGTCTCTTTCTATGCTTGACGTGTTTTTGACACTGTGTTATCTTTTACCTTTACATTTTAAGACCATTATCACACATGTCCAGTTTGCTCAGTGATTTATTATTGTCAGTTCATTGCACAATAATCTTGATTTAATATGGAAAATTCATACACAGCACAGTACGTTAAAAGTTACTTCCATACGTTGTCTGTGTTTGAACTGACACATTAACAGGATAAGCATGTATTGTCTTGGTGCAAACAAAACAGTAAGAAATAAGTCTTGTCTTGATAATGCTGAGTCACAGTCTGTATGGATTATTGACTGTTTGCAGGGAAAATTTTGGCTACATTAGTCCTAACTGGCGAGATCTGCCGTCGAATGACCCAAAATTTGTCCGCAAGAGAACGGCGGTCGTGCAGGCTACACTGCAATGCGGTTTGTTGTGCTTCTGCTGTGTACTTATGCCAAGTTCTAGTTGTCTGCTATTGTCTGTTCCTCTTTGACTTTCTCTTTCATTTGGTCTGTTCTAACACAGTTGACATCGGGTTAGACAGACCACGGCCACGGGTTGTAGTTTCATGTCATTATCATTGTCATGTTATCATTATTTCCTTCAGTGCTTTGACACTGTTGGTTAGACATTGGGTGCTGATACCGTGTCTATAAAACAAAAGATTACCAAACCACTGGGTTTTCCTGTAGTGCTTTGACACAATAGGTTGAGTGGCAGGAAGGACATCCAGCTCATAAAAATCTAGTGGTTTGTCCAGTAAGTCTCTCCTTTGTGGGAGCACTGGCTCACCGGGGTTATCCTGGATCAAAGGGCCGTAAAATGGTTGTTTTATCATTGAATTTATGGCATGGTTGTGTAATGTTAGGGCATTTGACTTGCGATCAAGAGGTCGTAGGTTCGACTGCGGCTGTTCCACTTTCATGTAATAACTCTGGGCAACTTGTTCACACATGTGTGCCTATGTCACCAAGCAGTATAATTTGGTACCGGCCAAAGGGCGGTGATGCTCTGCGGCTAGAAGGTAACCAGCCAGTACCGATATCGATTGGTATTGGTCTGGTGTTGCACTGGCAATGCCTTACAGAATCAGTGGTATATAGCTCAGTGGCCTAAGAAAGGGAGATGAGCACCTCACGTACTGTACAGTGGAGCATGGCACCTTTACTATTTCCTTATTATCACTGAATGCTTATTGTTGTGATGGCTACTAGATCTGTGTCTGAAGTGGCGCATTCTGCCGTTCTCTGCAAACACAGTTGGAAAAGTGTTTCCGAATGACTGGGTCTGCTCCATGAATCCCGATCCCTCACACAATCGGTCAGTAATGCAACAAAATGCTGTTTATTTGTAGTATACAACTTACTTTTGGGGTAACAGAACGTTCCAAAGATTTCAAAGTTTGTTATCCTAACAGTAATTAGTTTTAGAAATAACTTTGCACTGAATGTTATGTGCATGTAGTGATCTGAAGAGGACATACAACACTGACAATATTAATGATAAATTACCGATAAAAATGATAATCCTTGCTGCGGCTGAGGTTGCAGTTGATCAAAAATCAAGTCATATGTAGCGTATGTAGTGTTATTATGTCACTAAAAAAACCCTGAGAGAGTTGAGACCTCAGCTAAGACATTGCCAGCAGATGACATCTGTGCTCTGCCAGTCAACATCACCTGACAGTACCACATCACCGGCTCAATACTCGTGATCATCGGGCTTTTTCTGTAGCAGGTCCGACAGTCTGGAACTCACAACCGGACAGTCTCTGTGACCCGGTGCTAAGGGCCGAGAAATGTCTTGACCAGTGACCATGTTCCATAACTGTTTCAAACGAATAATGATGTAGTAATAACTCTCACCTCAACGAGATCCTTTTGAGATCCATCAAAAGAGCGCAAGTACCAGCAACCAGGAACCAGTTGGACTTTTTCGATCTGATGGCAAGCGCAAGGACTCATAGGGCAGCGCTGATCTCTGTTTCCATAGCTAGCCCACAGCCAGATACCAGACGAAGCTGCAAGTCCATGGAAGCGGGGCCAGTGTGTCGCACTCGCGTATGAGTGTCTGTTTAGTTCCCAGCTTGCGCCGGTAACAATTTACACTGCTTGGTAAAGAGAGAAGCACATGTGTGTGAACAACTTGCCCAGAGTCGTACGTGAAGCGCAGCGGCCGGGACTTGAACCTGCGACCTATTAGTTGCAGGTCCGACGCGCTAACCACTAGGCCACCACGCCACACTGTGGTGGCAGCAATAATACACAATATGATTAACAAACGTAAGAAATATTCACGCGGTTAAAATAAACAGTTTAACAATAGTACAATGAAAACACATTACGTTATTATCAACGAAAGCATAAAGCGAGATAGTCCGTAGTTAAACTTATTCATAGGTAACGTTTTTTTTTTATTTGCACAGATGACACACAAGTACAGAGTACATAGTAGAAGAAGAGAACACAGGAAGAACAAAACTGACAACAAAATATTAATGTTCGTCATCAAAAAGTGCATCTGATTGTTAAGCCCGGTTTCCACTATCCGAGTTGACGGCCCGAGTTAACGGCCCGAGTTGACGGGTGACCGGTTTCCATTACCCGTCAACACGGGCCGTGTTG
>Ga0209145_1000247_pt1 | contig 10974 bp, 7 predicted proteins | sample WorMetfiPIANOSA2_FD_187396 | JGI IMG/M metagenome (GOLD analysis project Ga0209145, IMG submission 187396) | Marine gutless worms symbiont microbial communities from Max Planck institute for Marine Microbiology, Germany - Olavius filocauda... | ecosystem: Host-associated > Annelida > Digestive... | reverse complement strand
TTATAGATAAGTAGTTGTTACAAGCAAAAAATGCAAGTTGGCCCCGTTTAAATATGCCCACCCTGTAGGTCTCAAAATTGAAATTAAATACGAACTAGAATTATTTTTTTGTTTAAAATTTTGATAAAAACAATAAGAAATTAGAATCATACAATATAAAATATTCGTTCAAAATAATATGAAAACTAGAACGTTTTAGAAAAAAATGCAAACTAACATGAAAGAAAAAATAAACCAGAGCAGTAAAAAAAACTAAAATTAAGCAGAAAATAAAAGTTTGATTGTTATGTACTGATTGGCCTAGCTACCGTTAGCCATAGCGACGACTAATGAATCTGAATTAAGTTAAATGTACGAAATACGAAATAATTCTCATATGTTAACTGAAGCTTCGATTGACGGCAAGAACACGTTTTCTTTGAAAGTTTGTAAGACTTAAGCGTTTCATATCAGCTCAAATCTACCAAACTTCCCTAGAAACCGTGTCGTGCAGTATTATCCGAATTCTCATTGCTGTACGTCAGAGTTATAAACACATTTAGGAGATAGGACAAGTTTATTGTCACCTTCTATGCATAGATCACATATAAGATTACAGCTATAAAATAAGTGACACCTGCTCAGTTCTTTGCTTATCTCGTTTAAATGCTCGTTTAATTTCTGGCACAATACGAGATCAAGAGTTATCGACGATAGGTGTGCAACACTGCTACAAATTTAATCCTAATCAAAGGTTTAACATGCTGATGCCGGAGCGCCATCGATGCGCCAAGTATATTTTATGCGCACAGTAGGCCCCTACGTTAATAACGCTATAAAATGTATGCCTATGGGTACGAAAACCTAGCACAAACTGCAGTTGGCCTAAAACACTTTACTACAAACAAATCAATGTCGTCAACACTATTTTCACAGTGTCCGCCGTCTTGTTGAAGGACACATTGTAATTGTCGATTCATTAGCACTGCTAGCAATGAATTTTTGTGACAGAGCACATCACTCACTCTGGGATTGTATGTTTCAACTGGTTGACAATGGAAACTGTCGACCCCGGTATACTCTGCCCTCGGCGGTCTCTACACTGCGTAATCCGTCGAGTTTCAAGTCTTGACTGTTAGGCGACTATGTCAGCCTCGATGAAAGCGATGTTTATACGCATCGTGTTTCTAACCAGGTGATTATATCGTTATACGCAAAATAAACTACGTTGGTATCATTCATTTTGGCACAAAGTGTAAATAGCCTAAAAACAACACAATAAATACATGTAACATACCAGCTACAACTAGGCCTATTGTAGATGTGATTAACAAGTTACCTGTACTAAAAGGATTTAGATAGTTTTGTTTCTGTTTCACTCCAACAATTTAGTGGAATTCGTGTGTTCGTTGGCAAGAAGTAACGCTGAACTGAATACAAACCTAATAATTAAGTACGATGAACTAAGGTCCGTCTGTAAGATCTTTCTTACCGCTATCACTGCAACAAGTGTCGTTCTCGTATAGCGACTGATGTAAAAGTATGTAAGACTTAAACGACTCAATCGCAGTTGAAGCCTTGCACACTTTTAGCGCAGTCGCGACGTCTGGTGGAGAACTGCTGACGCCTTGAGGCGATCTAGATTGACGCCGACCTCGAAGCTTGCCTCCGTCACCTTGCTGTTGCTGCTTACCGACGACAGACAGTGGTCTAGCTAAGGTCGACTAACAATGCGGAGCTCATCGCGGCCTCTATTTATGCGACAGAATTGTCGTCAAGGTGAACAGCGATGATGACGATGACAGTGCTGTATAGCTGCAGCTACTGCTGCTGCTGCTGCCGCCGCCGCGTTAGTACTGCTGCCACAACGCAGTCATTAAATTCGCTCATAACTTATATGGCGCAATTCAGCAGTGACATGACCTGACGGTTGTCTGCATCATTCAAAGCGACAACGGTCACGGTTGACCACGTTAACGCCAGCGGCGCCTCGCTCTCACGGTGAACACGCAGCAGCCGGTCGTTCCACGCGCTTAGCGACTGGTCGAAAGATCGATTAACGAGTTATTCTTGCAGGCTTGAATGAATGCCGTCCGTGTCCGTCACGCACTGTGCTGTGGCACTGTACTGCGCCGTTATCCTATTGCAGCACCAGCAGCAGCAGGCGAACGTGAAAAGACCATCGTCAGCCCACGCCTGCTAATACGCCCCATAGGTCTACTCCGCATTCGTCATTATTAAGTATTAACAACTAGGCCTAACTCACCACTGTCAAACTAGTGTTATACTAAAATATCGACCTTAATTACCGGCAGGATGGCGCGAAGCGCCTACCTGCCTATATTTTTTTTACTCAGGGACCGATTTTTCGGTTTTTCGCCCCGCAGGGGCGACTCGTTGCACCGATCAAGGTGAAATTTGGTAGGGAGGAACGGACCATGGGTCTGCTCCTCCGTGCCAAATTTCACCTTGATCGACTCAGGGGTGTGGGTTTACGGCCCCAAACACTTTGAAAATTTGGAATTTTATCAGTATAATTGCCCCTATAGATCACACATATCTTTAGTAACAGTGTTGCATACTGTTCCTTGTAGCTGCATTCCAGAGCTAAAGCTAATTCTCAGCCATAACAATCTGTGTCGCGGACTCGCGGACACGGTATACCCCCGACCGCGGTGACATCTGTTGAACAGTTTCACATTAACCACGTTGCGTCGGCAACTCGGGCATTAATCTGCCTAGCCTAGTGACCTTGACATTTGACCTTCTGACCTTGAAACTGGTGCGCATTAATGCCCGTGGGGTGTGCAACCTTCCTACCACCTACCAATTTTGGTGGTTTATGTGACTTTGTTCTCGATTTATGGGCAAACAGCTGTCAGACGCACCAAATGATCTTTGATGAACTTCGTAGGTCTTCCCGTTCGGGAGATATGACGCATTTTCTATCTCAGCATTAGTCGGCCTGGTGACGTTGACCTTTAACCTTTTAACCTCTAAATAGGTTCAAGGGATACTCGTGTGACGGGATTCCATCCTGCCAATTTTGGATTTCTAGGAATTCCGTTCTCGATTTAGGTCGATGCACGTGACAGACAGACAGACAGACAGACGGTTGGACGGACGGACAGACACCGCGCTTCGTTTATGCCCCGACCTACGTTGGTCAGGGGCATAACAACATTATATATATGAGGGGTTTTCAAAAAGTTTTGAGCTTAACCTAGAGATAGACAAACAAGCAGGTATTTATTTTGCAACATCTTATTCATCTCCTATTTTATTTTGTTGGCGCTAAAATTGACGTTACCAAATATGCATTGGCATATTTGGTAACGTCAATTTTAGCGCCAACAAAATAAAATAGTTCTGACTGTCCCTTAAACCACTTTTCGGTCACATACTTGAGCTCATCGTCAGTTGAAAATCTCTGTCCGTGGGGTATTTCTTTAAATTTGGGGGAAATGTTGGTACTCACTGCAGTGCAAGATCAGGAGAATGTGGTGGGTGGCACATTTCTTCAAATTTAAAGAAATATCTCTATACTTCACACAAAAGTAGATTTTATAGAATTTAATTGTGACAACGTTTTTATACCGTACGACGCTATTCAAAGTATAATATAGTGCTACAGCAGTTTTGTCCGTCTGCCTGTATGTCTGTCTGTCTCACTAGTGGCCTGTGTCGAAACGGACAAATATCACCTACATTTCACACTGTTGAGTTGGTCTTGCCTCACACAATGTCTTGATGATTAATGGCGATGTGTCGTCACGCTTGGAAGTTTGTTTTTGCATTATTGAAGACTGGTCGCTAGACGAGTCCGTGTAGGTAGGCTATAAAACGTGCTTCGACCGGCCTAGTCTACCTGTCTGTTGCCGCCTCACTCCCTGCGCCACCTTTTGTTGCATTGTTCGGTGTCGCGCCGATGCGTGTCCGGACGTGCACGGCGCAACTGCTGAACTCAGCAGCCGCTGCAGCTGGGAATGATGTATCCCACCTAGCGCCCGTACGTCACGGGCTGTCCGTCAGTGAGCAGCGAGACCTGCCGGTACGCGCTGTCGATCTGCCGCGCTGTGGCCAGGCCGGTGTGGCACCGCCGCCGATCTCGAATTAAATATTTACCAGTGGCAACGGCCGGCTATACACAATGTGGAAGTCTTCGATCTGCAGAATAATTCCACTGCAGCAGCGTGTTCCATTCTACTCAGAACGTTTAATGGCTCTCACATGAATGCAAACTCTTGCGTGACGTACGGATCGATGAGAGAATTACACTGTAGCCTACATTACCGAATGCTTCGTTGACTTGACTATATACGTTATACAATACACTGCATGCATGCTACCAACACTAAAGTTATGCATAATATGCATGTGTGCTTACGTGTAGTATACTGAATAGACTTATCTAACGATAATACGTTTAAATTTTGTTTAGTTCTCTGTGAGTGTGACACGTCAGAAAAGCCGACCAACACTAAAGTTATGCTTAACAATAAAATTTTGTTCGGAACACTTTCCAAGACATTTTTTCGGTAAATAAAAATACTTTATCCCTGAAAACTTTCATTAAAACAACTGACGACATCTATCGCAAACAGTGACAAAGTTTCAGACGTAGCATAGTTGTATCTACACTGTGAACCATAAAAAGTGGCAGTACATTTGTGATCATAAATCTGGAAAATCTTGATCGATTTTTATAATTTTTGCACTGTTGTAAGCAGGAAGAAATGTTTTATACACAAATGACAAAATGTCCACTTCACCTAAATAACGTACTTACGCATACGCTACCTAGTGAAAATGAAAACATCACATTCCATACTTTTATAATGCACTATTTGAATATTACACGCTACATCGAGCATGGTGTAAAACATAAAGTTCATCAAGTATAGAGAAAACAAATTGATAGTCACAAAGTATGTTCAAAATGTCCGTCACTGGCACGAACACAAGCACGCAAGCGCGTTTGCCATTGGTTAACTGCGTCATCAATCAGCGACTGCTCCAAGCCGCGCCACACATACAGTAGACTCTGTCGCAGCTCATCGATGTCATGAACTCTGGTCTTATACACACGTTGTTGAATGACAGACCATAGCGCCAGACATGTGGCCACTGAACTCACCAGAACTCAGTCCGGTGAATTATGCCATCATGGTCTGTCATTCAGCTTGATGCAGAGGGTAATATTCTAAGAGTGCATTATAAAAGTAAGTGGGTGTTTTTTTCTGAACACAGTGTAGTTATTGACAAAATTTCAGGGGCCATTATTCCCGGTCTGCGTCTGCAACGGAAGATCGATGACACCGCAGAACAGTTAACGGACAACTTAACTGTGAAAGAAAATGAAAAGTTTAAATTAAACAAAAATGCAGTATAATTTCAGTAACATTCTGCTAATTTTGCATGTAAAATATTTTTACAATCAGTTATGATTTAAAGTTGTTATTGACAAAAGTTGTAGTGGGCCACTTTTTTCGTGACACAGTGTAGTTATTGGTTTATATGCGTTGCCAACTTGCCTGTGTGCTAGAAGTTCGCAATATTAATCTGGTACACAATATTGAAATCTGGCTCATTACTAAAATCGTCGGCATTATAGTGTTGACACCTAGCGAACATTAGTAGAGTAGTTTTATTTTACATATTGCAAATAGGCAAAGAAAGGATATTATTCCTCGATCAAGGTCAGAATGCAGATCACCTAAAAAGTATAATCGATTGTAAATTTGTAATGTTTGTTATCCGTCATCTACCACACCCAAAAATTTCACGAACATCCATTTACAACTTTTGAGTAGTAATCGTAATATGTTCAAATACAAACAAACTAACTAATCAACCAACAACCAACTTCCTTGTTGGCAGAGATAATGAGCTTGTTGACCGGTGGCGAGTATAGTTTGAACCAAACACAAGCTTACATAGGCTAATAGTGATTCTAAAGTGAACAGGTTACCAGTACAATTTAGATAGAAAAGCAATGTGAAAATGAAAGTGGATAAAGTGAAAGTGGAGTTTGCATATAGTCAATACCTGTATGGATAAGAGAAGCGTCCTAGCCATGTCATCTGTAAGTGCCCGCTTAATGTGATGAAGGTTGAGTCTCTTGCTCAATGAGGTTGTGCGTGGGGGCACTGACTTGCTGAAAGATTAAACTCGTCAGAGACCTGACATAGGCACGTCACGATAATAGGCTCCACTGATCTTGACTCCGGGATCAAAGTGTGTAGCCTAATTTTGACACGCCGACTGACACCATCAGTGACTGAATTAGAGCGATTTTTGAATTCTAGTATTTAACAAGGTAGCGACGCGTCTAAGTGAAATTAATGATCGCTTTATTGTAACTTTTTTGCTAGTCTGAAGGTGAAAGAATTTTGAAAATCGGTTAACATTTGGCGAAGCTATGGACAAGAGTATAGTGTCTCGGTTTTTTGACTCACGGTGTATATTTTAATATTGTTGTGTTGCGGTCTGTCACACACACACACATACACACACATACATATATATATATATATATACCGGTATACATAGTAAGATGACTGTCAAGACTCAAGAGTGATTCCAAAATTAACAGTTTTATCTCGAAAAGAGATCACACTTCCTACTACATTAACACCTGTCAAATGAGAAATATTTCGGAAACAGGAAGTTGTGTCAAATAAAGTAGCATCTGATTTGTTGCCATTGAGTCCCACCCCATTGTGACAGTGCCCAGAATGTGAGGATTTTAGGCATGATTCCAAAGTGTCAAGGTTGGCAGTCAAAGTCACGTGAAAAAGTAAACATGTATAACTGTGTATCATCAGCAAGAAGATGCATTACCATCGCCTGTCAGTGGAGACGAAGAAGAAGATTGATTGGCAGGTGTGAGACATTAACAGATAATGACTGCAGGTGAACGCAAGAAATCATCAGGTAAAGCAGAGCTGGTTCGTGAGCGAGTGCCAGCAAGTTGGACAGCGTCCAGGTCGCTGTCTGCGAAGGCGTCGCTCTACTGACAACAGCGATTGATCGACACTGGAGTTGCTCGATAATTAATTAGACAGTTTCCTCGCTCTCTCTCTCTTGCTCTCTCTACGCGAAGACATTACCGTCGTAATAGGTGGATAATGTACGACATTGTATTAGCACATTTAGATGTTCAGCACATTGGCAATTGCTCTGTACTACGTTTTGTAAATCACCATGACTCTTTCGCGTAATATTACCAATAGGCCTACGTCCCGTTTTTATTTAAACTCGTACGATGTCCGTACGTGCTCGTAGGATGTGATCACCGCTTAACCCTCTAATGGTAACCGGGAGGGGGGGGGGTAAAATTACTACCAGGGCGATCTTCCAACTGTAGTTCCGGTACCGGTAGAAAGATTCATGAATGCCTTTGTGACTTTTCCTAAATATGTTTTTTTTCACGAAATGGTGCAAAAATAACGAAATTATATTAAACCGGAAGTGACGTATTCTACGTGGAATTCGTGAAGTCCGACTGAAATCCGGCGTTAAAATACGTTAAGATTGATCATCGATTGGTAAACGTGGAAAATTGAATTTTACTAGACTTTGCTTGCGATTTGTAATAAGAAATAGTTATTGAAAATTTTGTTGTGTAAACGATGTTTAAATTCTTTGCAAATCCAAGATGGCGGCCGGAAAACAGAAACTCGTACCACTGTTGATGGTACACTATCAACCAGCTGTAATTTACTAGTTATAGCTCGGTTTCGCGGGACTGCCGACTACTGGTGCTGATGTCTTTGTTGTTATTGTTGGAATACATCGGAAAATCCAATATAGCGGCCGTTAACCGGAAATACATATATAAAAATATACAAATATACATAGCCTAGCGATTTGTGGTAGCCATACAATTCTGCGAAATCGACAGAGAGCAGATAACATCAGCGGCGACGTCGTTGATTCGGCAGCTTCTGATCAAAAACTGTACCCGTTGTATTACTCCTACACTGTCCGGTGTGGCGGCCGCCATCTTGGATTTGCAGCTGAAAACAACTTCCGGCGACGTTGCATTATTATTATTAAACACATTTAAAAAAACACGCCTTAAGTCAGCCCGGACGCGACTCGCAGGCGCAAATCGACAGACAGCATGTAGCACCATTGAGTCTGGCACCCTCGAAAACATGGGTATAGCCGTTGGAATTTCGTTAATAGCTGCATTAGAACCTGAGATAAGCTGGGAGGTAATTTTACCCCCCCCCCGGTTATACCAAAAACGGTTGTAAAAATCGTTACCGTTAAAGGGTTAAAGTTTTAGCATGTGTTCTTTTATAATTAATACTGCATTGTTTAGAACATTCTGTGATGTGCTTTTGTGGTGTTACTTTGTGATTGAAATACAACATAAACGTAATAAACGTATGGTTATGGCAAGTACTCCGGTGTTAAGCCCGGTTTCCATTCAAACGCAATTGCTTGCGTTGCGTGCGTTGCGTAAACGAAAGCCGCAAGAAACGCAAGCGCTTTTCACGCAACAAACGCAAGTGCCAGCCAATAGGAATGCTCGGTCGAAGCAGTGGCAACCATGATTGGCTGCTTGCCAACGCAAGCGCTTACGTTTCTTCCGGTTTTCGTTTACGCAACGCACGCAACGCAAGCGATTGCGTTTGAATGGAAACCGGGCTTTAGGCATAACGCTGATAGACTTGGGTCTACTTAGTTTTGATATACAGTTATTGGCATTATTATAGGTTGGCTATTCTTTTAAAACAGTGATTGATGAACTCCAATGTAGTTACTGACGAGTTTTAAACTTTGTTAGTTTGGATTTTGTATAGGCTATAAGTGTTTTATAATTTCTGAGAATTATTGGTATTTTGGTGGGTTTCTTTATTTCTTTTTTTCTCTGTTTTATGGACCTACGTGTCCGATTCAAAATTAAATGAACGAGATAATGAATGAATAAATGAATGAATGAATGAATGAATGAATGAATGATGAATGCAGTAGTGCAATTCCGTGAGTGGGTACTAGCTATTAACCCGTTCTAGGTCGCTATCCATTTAGCCTACATATGCAACGTTCAAGCGAGCTGAAATCATTTCTAAACAGATCAATCTTCGACAAATTCCGAGTCGACTCGGCTCACCACCGTAGGCCTACTGCAAACCCTGCACTACTAATAGTCTCCGACACGATACGATAATTGCCATAACTCTGCAGGTGCCCGAAGCGTCGTTCTAATCACGCAGCAACTGCAGCTGACCACGTAATAGCGGCAGTACATGAGTACTACGCATAATTGTATCTAAAGGCTCCGTTGACAACTTCCAATGATCGATGATAAAAATTCTATAATAGCCTACGATTAGTGTCTTGCACTACATATTATGACTTGATTTCATAATTATATTTTATTTAAATATTTTTACCATTTTCTCTGTCAGAAAAAAACACACAAGACGCAATTGAGCGATGTGTGAAACTAGTAAGTAAACACGTACTGCTAATTTCACAGCCGGCATTACTGTAATAATGTTAAATGTCGTCCTCTCACCAGCATCTGTTAACTTATAATGAGACGTTCAATAACTTCAAAATACATAACAGTGACTAGTAACTTAAGGCTTGATCTGTCGCAGCTTTACCCTCAAAGTCCTGCCTTGGGGGCTAATGGCACTCTTGGAGGCTAATGGTTAAAGCCCCCCGATTAGTAACTTAAGGCTTGATCTGTCGCAACTTTACCCCCAAAGTCCCTCAGAGCCTTGGGTGCTAATGGCACTCTTGAGGGCTAATGGCTAAAGCCCCCGATTAGCTTCTCGTAGAACCGAGACTAGTTTTAACATTACCGTACCAAAATAATTGCGTGTTTCGGTGAAAAGGAGGCAACGAAAGGCATGACTGGAGACATAAACCACGTGACGTTTACCGGAAGTCGGCATAAAATGGTATATTTCGCAACAGCTACTACGTCGACTCGTCACTGTTTATGGTAATGACTCTGTTGTTGCGAGTGACGGAAAGGACCGGACGGACCGAAGTGGGTCCGCACTGGTCCGCATATAATTACTGCGTCAAAACTCGCTGGCAGTAAGTGTTTTTTACGACCAGTCGCTACTGCCGTAGCTAACATGCCGTTAAGTAGCTAATGGTCCGCCGAAAACACAGGTTGGACTCAATGTATGGCTTTGCGCTTTCTGAAATAGACTGCGTGCATCGGCGAAGAGTTTCTTTCGTTTCCGCACAAGCATGAGCATAAGCGATATTAATATTCATTGGAGCATTAGGCCTAGCTGTGTCCCGTAGAAGATGTGAGCCTGCCACACTATCGAATTATAGCCACGTAATCACTTCAACATTGGAGGAGCATCATCCATGATGCGCCAAACCTCGTGTCGAGGGCAGAGCATGCGAGCGGAGCAGGAGCGGTGGAAATTTCCGCTCACGACTTTTGTAAACCCGCTCCCGCTCGCACGACCTCCCGCTCTCGCTCCAACGTATTTTCGTGCCACACTCATGCTCATTCAATTTTTGAACCCGCTCCGCTCTTGCTCCACCGTGTTTTTTTTCAAGCTTCGCTCCCGCTCACCGATTTTCGCGCCCGCTCCGCTCCATTTTCCGCTCCCGCTTCGCTCACATGCTCTGTAATAAATGCAAGACAAGGCAATCGCTTCATTGTTTGCATTCCGGCTATTTGAAACTCAGTTTCACTGATGAATTCGGCAGCTATCCCGTCAGACACCAGGACCAGATAAAGACGACCTAAGGCCAGTGTTACACAAAGTCAGATGTCGGCTGACAGATTGCAGACTTAATTACGATCGACTTCTGTAACTCTGGCCTTAGTTCGGCCAGTGTTTGGGGCGTGGCCAGGGTCACGTCCTGACCTACTTTTTAAATTTTGGGACCCCTTCGTAATTTTTTTTAACCGGTGAAGCTAGACACTTAGTTTTTTCTTTGTGAGATAGGCCACGGTGACTACTATAACCTACACTACGGATGATGAATGACCCCCTA
>Ga0209145_1000246_pt1 | contig 10996 bp, 5 predicted proteins | sample WorMetfiPIANOSA2_FD_187396 | JGI IMG/M metagenome (GOLD analysis project Ga0209145, IMG submission 187396) | Marine gutless worms symbiont microbial communities from Max Planck institute for Marine Microbiology, Germany - Olavius filocauda... | ecosystem: Host-associated > Annelida > Digestive... | reverse complement strand
AGTTGCCGCTTGTTTTACAATCAGCGGTATATTTGGGGAAGGGAAGCTGTGCATGAGGAAAATTGTAGGCGTTTTAAACTCGTACACTGAAGACCTTTTTCACTGAAGTTAGGTATTATGTCAATAACATAACCTATACAGCTAGGCTACAGATCACAGATGCGCTGTTGTTTAGAATGTCTAATGAGTAATGACTGACTCGTGTCGGACGAAGTTTGACGTGACGTGTATGTGACGTGTACAGAACGAAGGGTCGCTATGGTGACGAGAAGAAACAGCAGCAGCAGCAGCAGCAGGTTGCTGACCGGTTCACGTACATGTCAGTTCTCGTGTTCACTCAGTGCATCGTCAGCGCAACAGTCGCACGCCTCGGTACAGTAACGACAGTGATTCGTCCTGACCGGGTGGGGTCCGATAACGCGCCGATCTTTTCGCGCGAAGCGTTTCCGCGCGAAGATGCACAAGAGTAGGCTACGTTTCCGCGCTCTGCGATTCGCACGCGGAAACGTACCCTTGTGCTTCTTCGTGCGGAAACGCTTCGCGCGGAAAAGATCGGTGCGTTGTCGGACCCCAACCCTTCGTCCATGTAGTAAACGGCTGAAACTTTGATGTTAAGTCGTCTCTCAGCTATATGCCTAATTCTTATCAGCTTCGTTAGGTTGTACTGTTGGGATGGGTGGGCCTTTGGACAGAATCAATCAGTTAGATCTTGAGGGTGATCCTAGCATTTTCTTTGCCTATTTACAGCACGTGAAACAACACTACTTTAGTAGTACTTTCGTAGTTATTATGACCCGACCGCCATTATGAAATGAGGGTCGGTCATCGGTGTCTGTCCGTCTGTCTGTCGCGTGCCTCTCGCTACTGCTATTGGCTCTACGCGTATATATGCGGACGGCGGGGAAATTCCCATGACGCAAGGTAAAAGTGAAAGTATATTCATTAAATACGTAACAAAAACCATAGGCAGGTTGGGGCATAACAATTTTCTCAAAATTACCTTGCTTTATTCGCTAGATGTCAGGTGATGACTTTAGCGATGAGCTTGATTTCAGTCTCTGTCACAGTTTAACACTGCAAAATAAACGGTAGAGGTTTGAACTCTCTTGAGTGCTAGCTAGTTTCGACTGACGTTGGCAGTTGCGGTGATGTTGGCCTGGACTGAGTTGTGTGTTGCTGCTGCTGCTGCTTTAATCATAACTCAATCAGACCACATCACCGTGACGTCACATTGCCTGCGTGACGTCATCGTCAGCATCGTCAACGTATCTCCCTTTTATGATTCACTCACGAGATATAGTACACCGTACCTGAAATTTTCAACATCAAGTTGTGAGTTCACTACGAAATATTGATAACGTATCAATATATGAGAGTATTTGATATATAATGTGGCATCTCTAGTTTGCAGGTGCGCGTCTGCCACTGTTACCAGGCCGCAGTTGGCTGCATTGCGTGTCGCAGTCGCTGCAGTCCGCTAGTGTTAGTGCCGCCAAGATTACTGTATGATTACTTTATACGGATCATAGGCTCACCGTGCCAGAGGTCGTGTATGTGAACGTTGGGATCAGAGTCGTGGAAACCCGTATTTTAGTGTCTCATTTCAAATTCGACGTAGAACTACTGTTAGATCCTTGTTGTCATCCTGTAATGACTTACTCGCCTCTGAATCCAGATGCCAACTGATGCAGTTTGCGCGTCAACAGCGGCAGCGCGTGACTTGGAACAACAACACGACGGGCATCCACCTAGAGTCACGAGGATGAATTATAGCAGGGTGACATGACTGTATCTGGTCTGTGTCTATCTTCATCCGTGCGTCATACTGTAGATGTCCGGTCGTCGGCAGTGTCCAAGGTTTGTTCATCCTGGTTTGTCGGTCACGTGACCAGCAAGTGCTCGTCGAGATGAACTGCAGCGTTCTCACGCCCATCTGAGCGTCACTGTCACCGGGACACGTAGGCGAGCACTGGCACACAACACAGATTGGTTTAGCTTGTACATCCTGGTGGAGCTGCTTTAGCAAGTTTAACAGACCGATTAAGGCTTAAGTATTATTACAGGTACAGTTAACAGTAAATGGTTGTGAATCGACAGTGTCAGTATGTTTTCTCTGTTTTGATGGCATATAGTGTTTCAGCTGTCGTGTACGTTTGTGCATGTACGGAATAATGTCATATGTTATGCTGGGTAGTGGGCACCACATGTGACGACCTAGCCGTCAGAGGCCAGTGTGAGGCGTTGTACTCATAATGACAGATCGCAACGTAGCAACCTCTGGCAAGTTGTTCACACACACGCGTGCCTAGCGCCTACAACTGTATGGCAGTATAGCAATACGTATATTTAATGTTTTTTAGTGACTACTTACTAATGGTTACGTATTATGTTTGGATTATTTGCGCGTGTCGTATCAGGTGATGCGGCGGTCAACGTGGACGTGGTGCTGACTTTGCCTCTGAGTCTTGCTGTGTTGTACTGGCTTCACTGTATATAACTCAGTAGATTCAGAGGCTGAGACTGCACTTCATCATCGCCGCAGCACAAACTCTCTATTTAGCAACTTGTCACCAGTTAGCAGTAATAATTTAGGTAATTTAGTAATATCACCAAACATCATCATCATAGTCTATTATGTACATCGTTAGTAAAGATGCAGCAGTAGCACAAGTTTGATAATAGTTAATTACGGTAGTTCGTTATGTTTCCTTTGAAGCAAGCAGCAATTGCTGGCTGCTGAGTGAAGAGCTATATGAGTTTGTCCCAATGTACATTTCCCAAACACAGCTGAGCCTCTGGTGAATTAACTGCGTGGGCGGATGATTGAAAGCAATTTCTCAGGATCAAAAAATGGCCGGAATTTCAATTTTCATGTGAAGAGCATGCAGTATGAGGTCAATTCTCGTCTACATTGAATTTGACGAAAATTGTTTTCAATATAAAAATAGAAACGCGTCATTCACGTATGTGAAGCCAAATGTCTAGACTGTGCTGAGGAGCGCAGTGATGAAGTCAGCTTTCACTTGTTCAATACTAACAGCGCTAATGATATTTTACAGACAATTACAGCTGAGCTTGTTAGCAAAGCGTCTGACTTACTTACTGAAAACTGTGTTTGGCAGCAATGTTATTCGAGAAGACACAGCACTTGGTAGAGCGGTCGTCACAGCATCTTTATGCCATCATGTCACTGTCGTATGTCGGAGCTATGCTCACCAGCAACTATGCACTCCAGTATATTAGCTACCCTGCACAGGTAATTAACTGCCATACTATTCATCATCATCATCATCAAGCATTTGTAGTGTGCCTACTACAGCATGAATTAGGGACCTGCAAAGCTTTGAGATTCAAATTCGAATGGGATGATTAGATTCGATTCGAAAGTGACGGGCTGATTCGAAATTTTTGAATCAGCTGCACCTGCCGTCTTACCACAAATCACGTTCACTGTTCAACGAAAAACTTCAATCGTTGCACCGTTGTAATTGAGATTTATTTTATGTTTATGATTTTATGTTTATGTAGCAAGAGCATACACACTTGCTAAGAGCAATCTGTATCTGTAGGAGCAATCGTGCAATACCAGGAGAATCTGCTCGTCTCTATTTGTCTGTAGGCCTAATAATTATTATTACTTTATTTAATCGGCATTGAACACGTAAACGACTACACCCTGATTCGATTCGAGATTCAATTCGAATTTGAATCGTACCCGCCGATTCGATTCGTGATTCGATTCGAATGAAAATTTCCAATTTGCAGGTCCCTAGTATGAATGCAGGTGCATTCTATGTCAGTAGAAACAACAAATCATCATCATTCATCATCATCATCATCAAGTATTTGTAGTGCGCCTACTACATTATGAACGCAGGTGCATTACATAGTCAAACGGTAAAACGATAAAACAGTAAAAAATAATAGAGGTTGAAAGCAAAGCTAAAATAACGAGTTTTGAGCTGTTTTCTGAAGTTTGCGGAGTTCAGTATGGCACAGATGTCATTGACTCATTGGGCAATGCATTCCATGCTGAGGGACCAGCATGTGAAGAAGCTGAACTTGGTTCGTAAGCATGGCAACACATAGTCTGTGATCGAAGACCGGGACATGTTTAGCTGGCAACAGCAGACTGAACGGTATTTGTCAGATACTGTGGACATCTGCCACGAGAAATTGAGTGCATGATGCAGCAGAGTTTGAACTGGACCCATGAGTGGTAACCAACCAGTATAACCAATGTAAGGTAACCAATGTAGCTGGAGTAAACTGAGGTGATGTGCCGTTGTCAGTGTCTGGCAGTCAGTTATTAGATTATTGCATATTTTGCATTTTTTTAAATTATTGATAGATGTTGCTTGGGTACGAATTTCATAATTAGTTTGTAGTTTTGTTATATTTTTATTATTTTTAATTTGATTATCTTGAATACTTTATTTGTGTAATTAAAATAACCGTGCTTGCTTAGACCATATCAGTTTGGCCAGTGTGCATCTTTTGATGAAGTGATTTGTTGTGGATTTGTTGGTAGGTGCTTGGAAAGTCGGCAAAGCCAATACCAGTGATGGTTCTAGGTGTCTTGTGGGCAAGGAAACGATATCATTGCATCAAGTTCCTGTTTGTGCTGATGATCACCATCGGAGTCGCAGTGTTTATGTACAGACCAGCATCCACTGCAGTTGATACCGACGTCACTGGCAGTTATACTTTTGGATTTGGAGAATTTCTTCTTGTACGTTTTGTTATCGCTTATTCCTAGAATTTTACATTGCAGAGATGCAATAATACACCCTGTTTTAGGATTTTTCTCTCAAGATTTTCTCAAGAGGAAAATATTTCTGTCTGATCATGACATAGGCTTACATCTAGTATAAACAAGAGAATATGACTATACAGTTTTTGACTTAAGCTTTGTTTTAACAAAGTAATTCAGTAATGAGGTAATGAATTTAACGATTAATTTGTTGTTACTGGCTTTATCGTACTTGTTGTTCTTTTTTATCATATGTTGGTGTAGCAGAGATTAAGTGATGACTCATTAAGGAATTTCTAACCACTTGTTAATCAACTTCAAGCTGTCCTGTCATTGTATCTCATTGTGATTTATTTTTACACGTACAAACTTGAGAACTGCTGAGATGACATTGCTGTATGTGTATGACACACATCCATTGCCTCACTTACTTTATCATGCACACGCCAGTTCAAGGACTGTCATTTCAGGTAAACCCGGGTTATCTGGTTCCCCTGTACTCTCCCTTTCCATAATCCTCTTTAACACCATCTCACCATGTCCTTCTCAGACAGAAGAAGAGACAGCGGTGAAGGAAGATGAGTGGAGGTAAGTACATTCCATGAGAGTAACTGGTGCTTTATCAACATAAAGCAAAGGTAAGGCAAGACAATGGACGTGTGTTATTGGACCATGTCATCTTATAAGTTGTCGTATATGACACAGTATATTGGGACAGCCAGATGTGTGTTGTCAGCTGGTATCACTAGCATTTGACGGCATCACGGGCGGTTCGCAGGACAAGATACGTGATGAACATCGTCCTCATGCACATGTCATGATGGTGTGGATGAATGTCTGGGCTACACCATATCTCATCATCTGTGAGTTGACTTGCTAATTATCATGTTGTATAAGCCTCTCAGAACAAAATATCTACAATATACTTAAAATACTACAACTTTTTAATACTGTAGTTTTTTTTATCTCATTGCACAACCATCTTGAACTGAATTTTCAGCCTTTATGCAACCTGTCTGTTTTGTGTGCATACTACAGGTAAGTTTAGGTTGGTTCCCCAGACGTCTTAAAGAGACCTATAGAGATTGGTAAAGCAGCATTTAGCTGATTTTGTCGCAGTCATAGTTTCTGAACACCAGGCCTGACAAATATGTCTTCTAATGGCAGTAGTAGTAATGAGTTTATATTATTGTAATAGTGAACAGCAGTACTAGCAGAAAAAGGTTTCAAATAGTAAATCAACAAATTATTGTTAAAAAAAGCTGTCGGTTTTGTTACTGTTGAGAGACTTGAGACTTCCCTGAAATTCAAAACTCAGATATTCAGTGTTGCCATAATGTTTTGCATTTCATTATGTAATTTATGTTAATTTATATTTAATTAAGATTCATTTGCCTTCACTGCTTTGATGCCATTGGTTGGGATCTGGCCGCTCGAGTCTGCACAGGTTTTCCATGGAGTTTTTCTGAGTGTCGGACTTACCAGCTAAATGTCTCATAAAATGATTGTGTATGTAGTGGTTTATTAAGATGATATGGAGCACTAGATTTGAGTACGTATCATTGTTTGAAGTCTGCAGCTGCATAGTGAAAGTTTTCTACAATGTGCCTTGTGTTGCAGTGCTCATCGTCAGTGGCGAAGGTTACGGATTCGTGCAGTTTGCACGGTTGTACCCGCATGTTCTGGTGAAGCTCTTGGTGTTTTCACTGTGCAGCTCTGTTGGACAGGTGTGTGTGTGTATGTCCAGTGTTTTGCTGAGTCCGTAGCTAGCAGTGCATTGATGACTTGAACACACTAATATTTGTTGTAGTGTGTAGCAGTTTTCAACGATTAATTTAATCACTTTAATGTTGACATTTTTAATCAGTCAATTCAGTCACATATGAACATGCACTGACACTACTAGTGTACTGAGTTTTCATAGCTACACTGATGAGTGTTATTACAAATATTCATCTTTGATATATTTACTTTGGATGGATAGAAATGCAAATTTTGAAATTTATAGTTACTTTGACAGCAGTCAACTGAATAAAAACTGAAAATAAAAACTGAACTGAATAATATTAATTAAACTGAAAATTTAAAAAGCCAACTGCCCATGCCATTTGATCTGTTTTTATTTTAAGTTAATGCTGATCAGTTTATGTTGTATTACTGGTATATCGTATATTCAGCTGTTGCTGTTTGACAGCATTTCATCTTTGTAACGATCAGTACATTCGGACCACTGACCTGCAGTATCATCACGACAACAAGGAAGTTCTTTACAATTCTCTCATCAGTCATCTTATTTCAACATCCAATCACTGTCGTACAGTGGTTCGGAACAATTCTGGTATTTGCCGGTCTGCTGCTCGACACGGTGTTTGGTAAAGAACGAAGGACACTTCCTGTTGTGAATAAGTCTACTGTGAATGTAAACTATTCTTAGTGACGTCTTTTATAGCAGTAACTTACTCTCTACATTCCAGTAGATAAATATTAATGAAGTGTTTATGCGTATGTCTAGTTCATTGAAGTGCCGCTGATGTTGTTATTATTGTTATTTCTGTCGTTATTATTGTTATTGGTGACTGATATGCGCCACGTCGACTAGTTGTTGTCGTTCTGCTGCTGCTTTAATCCTCTTCATTACAGTGCGAATTACAGTTCCTACTCTTTAGTGAATAACAGCAGTATTCCATCACTGTTTCACCATCAAATACTCATTTAATTGCCATGCTCATTTGTGCCTTATAATATGAAGTAAGTACAGTGGCCTTTAGTGGGTTGGTTTTTAAACTTGATACAGCAGCTAGAGGACTGGGTTCTTGTCCAGTTTCTCCTCTGTGTACCACACGCCGGATTAATGGCCATCTTTCCAGGTGAACCTGGATTAGCCAGTTTCTATTTGACTCTCCATCTCTACACACATCCTCTTTAGCACCATCCCACCATGTCCTGCTCAGATAGGAGAAGGGACGGTGGTGAAGGATGAGGAATGAAGGGAAAGTACATTCCATGAGGGGTAATTGGTGCAGAGTTTTTGTGGCCGGATGCCCTTCCTGTTGCAAACCACTGCTAACGACATCCACTGGACCTCATCCTTTATTCAACCACCAACAGACTCCCGAGGGAAGGGAAGTCGCTCCCTTTTACGTGTGCTCTCGTACATCAGTGCCCCCAGTTTCTCCTCCTATGTACCAAATGTTACAACCAACCCATTAAGGGCCACTGTAGCAGTCATCATATTGCTATATAATGGTAACTTGCATTCATTTATATGCAAAGTATTATATCGGGTTAAAGTAGTGTTAGTTTCTGCTGTCTGTAGATTCTGACAGACAGTCACATATAACATACAAGATGTATCAATACATATGCATATACTAAACATTAACCTAGTCATTGTGAATATATGTGGTACTGTACAGTAGAACTGCATAGCTGCAGGAGTTTGTTTGACTGATGATACACACGTTATACACATATATCCAATAGTTGAGTTCTACGGCATTTGATTGCTTGTTTGTTGATATGATGTAATGATTTTATCTCATTATTCTGTGAGTTTTAGCTATGTTTTGCTGTTATCAGATTCACTGAAGTGGATTTCAGCTGAGTCTTACTGTGTAACGTTGGCATATTGTTACAGCCATATTGCCAGTCTTTCCATCATTATCAGTTTGTTAACTGTGATGACTGTGTTGTGGCTGACCGGTGACATTGAACCCAGACCATTACTGCTTCATAACTCGTGAATTCTAGTTCGTTTGTGCCAAAATTTAGACAGAGATTTTGACGGGATCACCATCAGTAGTCAGTACAAAATCAGAATCTATCACTTATGTCCAACATGTTGTTTTATTATTGGTGGAAACTTATTAATATTATCTGTTTATTCAAGCAAAATTTAAAAAGCATATTGAGCAAGTAGTATAAAGTGCTTTAATGGTTTGGTGACTTAGCAGTCGATAATTATAACACATGAGTTACGACGAGAAGTCATGTCATTGACATTAGTCACTGATGCTGTCATATATAATTGTCAATGTCAAGTTGTGTGGTGTGTACTCTCGTAAGAAAAAAATCCAAACTTTTAAGCACTGCATGAAGCATAATAATATTGCATTGGTGGTTATTTGTGCAAAAAAACAAGCGAGATTAAGTACTGTTTTGGCAACATTTAAACTACACCAGGTTTTATCTACTAATTGTTACTTGCATGAGGCATCAAGGTATGAGTTATAATTTCAATAATTTGTGAGTTTTATGTAATGTTTTGCAGAATCATTGTCTGTGCTTAGCAGAGCATGTGAGCAGAACGGGAGCGGGAGCGGAAAATGGATCGGAGCGGGACTTGAAAAAATATGGTGGAGCCATAGACGCCCCTGTGCGGAGTGGGTCCGAAAATTGAATGAGCAGGAGCAGGGGGTGAAAAAAATACGGTGGAGCGGGAAGGTCGCGGAGCGGTGAGCGGGGGTTACAGAAAGAGGCGTGAGCGGTGAGCGGAAATTTTGACCACTCCTGCTCCGCTCACATGCTCTGGTGCTTAGTCAAGCTTACAATTGTTTGTTATTGTAATATGTGACAATTTATTGTCAAATTGTTTATAAATATTTAATTATTTATTATGTTATTCGTTATTCCAGTTTTCTGTTGATCCTGTTCTCGAACAGCAGTGGAAACTTCTGATGTAGCTGTTTAGACGTGTTTTTGTTTCTGTGTAATGTGTTATGCTGTAATATGCACCCAACACAATCATTTTATGGCTATTTTCGGGGGTCCCAAAGAGCCCGAAGGAAATCTCTCGATATTGATGGAGCTGTATTTTGTTTACAGGCCCAATGCCCTGCATATTCAGCCACCAATGTCAAAGCATTGAAGGCAGTGATGTAATACTGTTATGCTGTTGCTGCAGTAGAAATATATTTTATCATATATGCGACAAACGTTGTCTTCGGTGATACAACTAGTACTTGAACAGTATACTTGCATAGTCATTTCACCACTATAATATAGTAGCATTTTAGAATGTTATAAACAGCTTAACTTAAAGTGATGACAATCTTCCTGTTAGCGTCACACAGTATTGCATTTATAATTCACTAGATATAGAATTATAGGTAGTGAAACTCTGAAACAAGGGCAGAAGAGGGGAAAAACTTTCCCCATTTTCAGTAAACTCCCCACATTTTTCATTACAAACAAGCATTATACAAATTGTTTGCCAAAGTGACCATTTTAGGCTTTGATATGATTTAGGCATGCCTACAAATATTTAACGTGCGCTCAAAAACTGATTGGTAGCCAGTTAAGTCTATTGCATGAGATAAAATGAAAATTAATGAAAAGAAACTGAAGTAATTAAATTAATTAATTTAATTAATTAAACTGGTAATTCTTAGCATTGATTGAATGCACATTTTGTGAATAAATTGACTATTTTTAAATCCCAAATCCGATGGATGTAATCTCAGTCTCAGAACATCTCGGTTTTGAGACGGTCTAGAGGCGTTTTTATCGACTTCTTGGTCTCGTCTTGATGCAGAACGTTTCGCAAGAAGTTACAGTAAAAATGTCAGTAATATAGTATCGGTATGTCGCTTCTAAAATTACTGTCTGCACTCTAGACTTTATGTACAGTAACAGTACTTCAATTTAGCCTAATTTATTTTGTGTAGTAAACTAAGTAAGTAAGAGTATTTGTACAACGCACAAAAGAAAAACATAATTAATACTAGAAACAAAAGCAATGCCTACTTCGAGGCACTGCAATACCGGCAGCACCTGTTAGCCATTGCCCATTTCCAGAAGAGAACATACTTCACTATCTATACACGTTCAGTAAATCACAATAATACGTGCGCAGGAAATCCGGAAATCCGCGGTTTGAAATTTGATACTCGGCAGTGTCGCCGTCTGGCGGCGCAGAGAAAAATTTGAACATTGGTTCACAACTACAAATGATCCCCAATAAAAAGCCCCCAAACATTTTTAAAAATTGCACACTTAATAGCATTTCAGTGAGCACAAATGGTGGCACTGCCTTCCGTTTTTACGTGCGTCAGCTATGCTGAAGCACGTAATAGATATAGGCTGGACGTCCGTCCGTCCGTCCGTCTGTCTGTTTGTCACACGCTGGCACTGTATCAAAACGGTTGAACGTATTGTCATGATTTCTTCACCACACGATAGCCCATTCATTCTAGTTTTGTGTATACCAAGATCTTCGCGAAATTCCGACGTGGTCACCCCCTG